>Ga0100402_1000940_pt1 | contig 33845 bp, 19 predicted proteins | sample CryGeyme20150102_FD_80419 | JGI IMG/M metagenome (GOLD analysis project Ga0100402, IMG submission 80419) | Groundwater microbial communities from Crystal Geyser aquifers in Utah, USA - Crystal Geyser metaG 2015-0102 | ecosystem: Environmental > Aquatic > Deep subsurface > Groundwater | place...
ATCAATAATAACAAGTAGTTACGTAAATTAACTCGGTAAAAAAAGCAAAAAAAAGTGCAAAAAACTTGATTTTTAGGGGTGGAGTGAGGGATGGATTTTCAAGTTGGGTTAATTTATAACACTTTCAATTCTGAGGGAAAACGCCAGAATATTGACCGAGATTATATAAAACTTTTATCCCGAATTCAGACTTATAAGAAATTACTAAATGTATAATTGTTGAGTTATACAATGAATTGAACCTTGTCCGTATACTAAATCAGCGCATGGAATTCCTTTAATTTTTCGTCCCGGGAAAAAAGATTCAAATTGCTCCCTGACCATTTCATCGTAACGTTTATCGTAAAAAGGTAATAGAACTAAATCGTTTGCAATATAAAAATTGGCATAAGATGCAGGAACAAATTCACTTCCATCAACAGTTGTACCTTCAATTTTTGTGAGAGGCATTGGAATTTCAATTATTGAAAATGGACTACCATCTATATTTTTTGCTTGTTTTAAAATTTCGAGATTTTCTTGTAGAGCAGCATAATTCACATCAGACTCATCATCTGTTATCATTGTCATTATGGTGATTGGATTCACAAATCGGCTTAAATCATCAATATGTCCGTCTGTATCATCGCCCGCTAAACCTTCTTTAAGCCAAATTACTTTTTTTAGACCTAAGTACTCACAAAGAATGGATTCAATTTGAGCTTTGTCTAAGTGCGGATTTCTATTATGATTTAATAAAACGGATTCCGTAGTTAACAATACACCTTCCCCATTCACATCAATTGAGCCACCTTCTAAAACTATTCCGGGCTTAAATTGAGTAAGATTATATTTCTGAGCCAAATAATCTGGAATTCCATTATCGTCGTTAAATGGTGGATATTTTTCGCCCCAAGCGTTATAATCCCAATTTGTTATTGCAAACTTTCCTTCATCGTTTCTTACAAATATTGGCCCACAATCTCTAGCCCAAATGTCATTTGTCTTTTTCAAATGAAAAGTTACTCCAGCTTCTGAAATACCCTGCTGTTTTAGCAAATCTTTAACTTGATGTTGAGCTTTTTCATCGTTAACAAAAAGATGAACCTGATCGAACCCTGCTAATGCTTTTATAATATCTAAATAAACGGCTCTCACACGCGCTAAGCGCTCTCCTGGCCAAGTATCTGTGTTATCAGGCCAATGTAGCTCTGTTCCATTGTGTGAGGTCCATTCTGCTGGCATTCGATATGATTTATGCATGGTATTTATCTATTTTAAAATTTTGGGCAAATTTACGACAGAATTTAGCGATTTCACTAATTACCTGAGTTCAGGTTAATGATTAGTTCAATGAAATTATTTAAAAATTTGAATAAGCATTGGAGAACCTGCATTTACTTTTTGTGACTTCTTTAATTTAAGATCAAGCTAGGAATGGTCGAAATTTATTTTTACCTGTTTTATAATTATTTCTAATCCCGAACTCAGGTTAATTAGATTGAATTACAAAAAAAGGCTGAATACATTTCTGCACTCAGCCTTTTTAAAACTACAATCTTTGACTTATTGCATAGGTCCACACATTAATTCTGGTTTTACCCATTCATCAAATTGTTCATTTGTGAGTAAGCCCAATTCAATTGCAGCTTCTCTTAAGGTTTTATTTCCTTTGTGAGCCGTTTTTGCAATTTTTGCAGCGTTTTCATATCCAATATGTGTATTTAAAGCTGTTACAAGCATTAAAGAGTTCTCTAAATGACTTTTTAAAACAGGAAGATTTGGAAGAATTCCAACTGCACATTTATCATTGAAAGAAACGCAAGCATCACCAATCAATCTTGCTGATTGCAACACATTTGATGCAATAAGTGGCTTAAATACGTTTAATTCAAAATGACCCATTGAACCACCCACAGAAACAGCCATGTCATTTCCCATTACTTGAGCACAAACCATTGTCAGAGCTTCAGGTTGGGTAGGGTTAACTTTACCTGGCATGATTGAAGAACCTGGCTCATTATCTGGAATTATTATTTCGCCAATTCCACAACGTGGACCTGAGGAAAGCATACGAATATCATTAGCAATTTTCATTAAAGAAACGGCTGTGCGCTTTAAAGCGCCGGAGAGTTCTACCATTGCATCATGCGCAGCAAGAGCTTCAAATTTATTTGGAGCAGTTACAAAAGGATAACCAGTTATTTCAGCGATTTTTTTAGCTACTAGAACATCATATCCATTTGGTGCATTTAAACCTGTTCCAACAGCTGTACCACCAACGGCTAGTTCTCTTACCATTTCAAGAGCATTTTTTATAGCTCTAATACTATTGGTAATTTGCTGAACATAACCACTGAACTCTTGTCCCAATGTCAATGGTGTTGCGTCCATAAAGTGTGTGCGTCCAGTTTTAGTAATTGAGCTAAATTCCTCAGATTTTTTAGCTAAAGTATCTCGCAGTAACTCTAATCCTGGAATGGTGATTTCAACAACTTGCTTATATGCTGCAATGTGCATGGCGCCAGGGAATGTATCATTCGATGATTGAGATTTATTAACATCATCATTTGGATGAAGCACTTTTTTCTCGTCTGATAAACTTCCACCATTAATTACATGGCCGCGATAAGCGATTACTTCATTCGCATTCATGTTCGATTGTGTACCTGAACCTGTTTGCCAAATAACTAAAGGAAACTGATCATCTAATTTCCCAGCAATTATTTCATCACAAGCTTTAGCAATTAAATCTTTTTTTTCTTCGGCTAATACACCTAGTTCAAAGTTTGCAAAAGCGGCTGCTTTTTTTAAATATCCGAATGCATAAACAATTTCTTTCGGCATTGAAGCTTCGGGTCCGATTTTAAAATTATTTCTTGAGCGCTCTGTTTGTGCTCCCCAGTATTTATCTGAAGGAACTTGAACTTCGCCCATTGTATCTTTTTCGATTCTAAATTGGCTCATATTCTTATTAATTAAGATTTTGTGGTAGTGATTTTAAATAGGCAGTCAGACTTGATACTTGATCTTGTGTTAATGGTCCTCCGAAATCAGTCTGAAAGCCGGGCATCATGCCCTTTTTCTTTTCATTTGGTGTTCCCTCGGCAATATATTTTTGTAATAAAGCTTCCGGAATTGCTGCTAAATATTCTTTTGTGAACAAATTGCCAGGATGTTGTTTATCGTCTTTTTTGGCGGCAGGACCATGGCACATTTGGCAGCTTGCTGTGTATAATTCTTTTGCAAATTTACCAACTCCTCTATCTACATGGCAAGAACGACACTCGCCTTTAAAGATGGATGCATTTTCGCCAGCGGCTGCTCTCATCGCCGCCATTTTTTCTTTATTTGGATGCTCAATTACATTCGCTTCTAAGATTAATACAATTTCTTCTTTGTTTGGGTCATTCGTTTTAACAGTAATTTCTTTACGAATAATTCCGAATTTGTCTTCTGCGTCTAAAACAGCTTTTACTTCATCACCCTCTCCTGCAGCATACGATGATTTAAGTTTATCAACTACTGTACAACCACAACTTGGTTCTACATCTAGAATTTTCAATTCACCTTCACCAGTATTTTTGAATGCAAAATTAACATTTACTTTATCGTGTTGAACAACATCTCCTAAGTCTATATAGGTTTTGTTAAACTCAATTTTTGGTGACAAAACAGAACCTTGTGTTGTTCCAATTAAACTACCTCTAAGATCGATTGTTTTAATCGGGGTTTCTTTGTCATTCGTTTTTAATTTAATAACAGAGTTGAATTTTCCCGATTTTCTATTTGGATCAGCCTGAAATAAAACGGGTATATTAACTTTTTCACCAGGCAATATTGAGTACGGAGGGAGAGACAGTTTCACATCATCGTCAGCTTCAAATGATTGAATTTTAATGGGATAATCAGATGTATTTTGAATTTTTAAATCATGTTTAAAAACTACTCCTTTTTTCCAGTTACCTACATCAATTACACCTTCAGAGATTAGAAATCCGCCTTGTGTTGTTAAATCTTTGCCAGTAATTGGAGCAGGAATTACTTTACCTGTTATTTTTAAAACGATTCTGTCTGGTGTACCATTATTTTCAACATAAACATTTTTACTAAATGCGCCAGGTCTACCATTACTGTTATATTCAACATCTATGTAACCCATTTCATTAGGTTTAACAGGTTTTCTTGAATAAGATGGAGTTGTACAACCACATGAGGCTCTCACATTTGTAATTGAAACTGCTTCTGTGCCTAAGTTTTCAAATTCAAAACGGAAGGTGACTAGTTTTCCTTCGTCAAAGACTCCAAAATCATGTGAATCTTCAAAAAACTGAATACTTCCAGACGTTTTTTCAGGTAAATTGTTTTGAGTTGATAAAAGAGATTGAGGCACACCAAAGAATACCAATACTCCAAGTAATAGTGGAAATCCAATCATAATAGAAAACTTTATGTTTTTTTTATTCATCATTTAATTTAGTGTCAGATATAATTTCATCATATTCTGATTTGGGACAAAAAAATGCCCACCCATTTTAAAATATACAAATGAGTGGGCAAAGATGTCTGAAAAAACACTACTTATCGCTTCCTAAAAGGAAGAAAACTGATTAGTACTGAACTAGTTTACGTATAGCGCCATTAATCTTGTCATCTGATGGAAGAATGTACTCTTCCATAGGAACTGCAAAAGCAATAGGAGCATAATGAGAAGCTAAACGTTGAACAGGGGCATCCAAATGATGGAAAGATTTTTCTGCAATTTGTGCTGCTATTTCAGAACCAAAACCACAGAATTCAATATCCTCATATAAAACTAAAGCTTTTCCAGTTTTTGCAACAGAAGTTAAAACAGTGTCTATATCTAATGGAACTATTGATCTTAAGTCGATAATTTCAACAGAAATACCTTGTTGTTCTAATTGTCTTGCAGCAACAATTGCTTTTTGAACAAGTGCACCATAAGTCACAACGGTTACATCAGAACCTTCACGAATTACGTTAGCTTTTCCAATTTCAACATAATAGTCTGAAGCTGGTTCTGGTTTTCTTGCAAAACCCTGACGATATAAGAACTTATGCTCCAAGAACATAACCGGATCATCACTACGAATTGCAGTTTTCAATAAGCCTTTTGCATCTGCAGAGTTTGAAGGCATCACAATTTTATAACCTGGAATATGAGCAAAGAAAGACTCAATATTTTGGCTATGACAAAGCCCACCATGAATATAACCACCAATTGGAACGCGAATAACCATTGGGCAACTATATTGATTGTGAGAACGATATCTTAATGTTGGAATTTGGTTTCTCAATTGTTGCATTCCAGGCCAAATGTAATCTCCAAATTGAATTTCGACCACAGGTTTAAATCCATTTACAGACAGACCAACAGCAGTACCAAGAATAGATGCTTCAGCTAAAGGTGCATTATAACATCTTTTTTTTCCAAACTTCTCAGTTAATCCACGAGTTGCAGTGAAAACACCGCCTTTACCACCACCAACATCTTCACCAAAAACGATTACTCTATCGTTCATCTCCATTTCTTCAGCAATTGCATGATTAATGGCATCAACCATAACTATAGGTTCACCACTAGGTGTTGAAGACTCATAGTTTAATCCTAAATCTTTAGAACTGTAAACATGTAATAAAGCATCTTCTGGTTTTGGTTCAGCTTGAGATAAAACCCACTGAGTATCTTCATCAATTTGTTTTTTTACTTCATCGCGGATTCTAACGAAATCATTTTCGTCTAAAATTCTACCAGCGAGTAATCTCTGCTCAAATTGTGAAATTGGATCGTGCATCAAATCTTCTTCTAAATCAGCTGGATCTCTGTATTTTCTTTGATCATCGGAAGAAGAGTGTGGTAATAAACGAACAACATGAGCATGAATAAGAGTAGGACCATCTCCTTTTCTAGCACGTTCAACAGCGGATTCAAAAGCTGCGGAAGTATGGAAGAAATCAGTTCCATCAACCTCGTAAACGGTCAAGTTTTCAAAACCACGAACTGTTTTAGAAATTGAACCATTTGAAGTTTGTTCTGAAATAGGAACAGAAATAGCGTATTTGTTATCTTGAACAACAATAACGGTCGGAGCTTTTGTTCTAGAAGCCCAGTTTAATAACTCAAAAAATGAACCTTGAGATGTTCCGCCGTCGCCCCCAGAGATGTAAACTACTTCATCAAGTCCATCATATTGAATAGATTGAGCAATTCCCAATCCTGGTAAATATTGAGCACCAATAGCGCTATTTACAGTAAGTAAACGTAATTCTTTGCTATTAAAATGCGATGGCATTTGTTTACCATGAGATGTATCAGTAACGCGACTTAAATGGGCAGATAATAATTGACGAGGAGTCATTCCCATTCCAAGAGCAAAAGCCATGTCTCTGTAATAACATGCACCCCAATCTTTTCCAGGAGTTAAATGCATTGAGGCAGCAAGTTGAGCAGCTTCATGACCAGATGCACCAATATGAAAATGCCCTTTACCTTGTTTAAGTAAATTTAGCATTTTCTCATCTAAGCGGCGTGAAATAAGCATGGTTTTATACACGTTTATCAGCTGCTCGTTGGTAAACTTTTTAATACTTTTTGGTCGAATCTTAAATATTGAGTCGACAGGGACTAAAGATTCTATTTTGTGTAATGCTGTAATACTCATGCCTGTTATGTTTTTATTGTTAATAAAAAGACACAACAATCAGATCAAATGTAATAGCCGAAATATAAAAAACGCTTAGGCAACCTTAACCTATTGACTTTCCGTAGATACGGTATTTTTTATCTAAGACAGCTCCCATTCTTTCAGCCAGACGAACCATATTAATATTGGATTCAAGAACCCAACCTAGTTCGGCTGAACGGTAACCTCTCCTTATTCCATTGACAATAGCCTCTTTGTGCATCATAACATCAATTCCTTTGCCTTGATATTCAGGGATAATACCCATTAAAGCAATTCTTATTTTAGTTATTTTGCGTCTCAAATATAACAATTTAAACAATCCAAATGGTAATAATCTTCCATTAATTTTTTTAAGTGCAAAATTATAATCAGGTATAGCAATTGAAAAACCTACAGGAACATCATTAACATAGGCAATTACTGCGAGGTCTTCTTGAAGTATTGGTTTTAACTCTTTTGCAAGATTTGCAAATACTTTTTCGGATACAGGTTGGAAGCCCCAGTTTTTAGACCAAGCTTTATTAAAAATATCTCTAAAGATTGCAATTTCTCTATCATAGTGCTTCTTTTCAGCATAACGAATAGACAAACCTTCAGTTCTACGCATAATCAAATTAGTAGCTTTTTCTACACGCTCCATATTTACCATTTCTTTATCTACATAATAGGTAAATAAGTCCATTGCTTTTTCGAAGCCTGCGCCCTCAATCAGCTTTGGATAATATGATTTTGTATAGGGCATCATGATAACAGGGTCTTTATCAAATCCCTCTGTTAATATTCCCAAAGTTTCTAGCATTGTTGGGTTAAAAGGGCCGAGAATTGAGGTTCTTCCTTGTTCGATAAGCCAATCTGTAGCAACTTTGAACAAGAGTGAAGCAACTGCTTGATCATCAATACATTCAAACATTCCGAAAAATCCGACATTTTCTTTATGATAATCAGCATAAACGTGATTATTAAAAGCAGCAATTCTTCCACAAATTTCACCGTTTTTTTCGGCTATAAAAAATACGGCATCTATGTTTTCGTAGGTTGGATTATTTTTTGTATCAACTAATTTCTTCTCATCCATCAGTAGAGGAGCAACCCAATGCGGTTCATTTTGATAATGTTTGTAAGGGAAAAGGACAAATTCTTTAAGTTGTGCTTTTGAGCTTACAATGTGAACACCATGAGTTGCCGGATTATCTACCATGTTGATTTACTATTTTATTATTTTTTTTGAATTTAGATGTTAGAATCTGCTTTAATGAATCAAGACTCAACAGATTCAATTAAAGAATTACTATTTGAATCAATAATTCCATTTTTTATACCAACTTTTCGGAAAGCTTCCAAAATTTGATCTAATTGTTCATTAGTATGAGTTGCCATATAAGAGGTTCTAACTAAAGACTGCCCTTTAGGAACTGCTGGAGGAATCACTGCATTTACATATACACCTTCTTCAAACAAATCTTTAGCAAATTGGAAACAATTCATCATCTCACCTATTAGAACTGGAATAATCGGGGTTTGACTTGCCCAAACATTGAATCCAAGTTCTTTTAAACCACGACGCATGTATGAAGAAATTTCTTCTAATCTTGTTAAGCGCCATTGTTCCTCTTTTAAGATTTCCAAAGCTTTCAAAACAGTTGCAACGTTTGCAGGTGGCATTGAAGCAGAAAAAATATGAGCTGGAGAGAAATGGCGAATGTATTCTATGATTTCACGATCACCTACTAAAAAACCACCTAAAGAAGCGAATGATTTTGAGAACGTTCCAGAAACTAAATCAACATCATCTAACAACCCGAATGTTGAAGCGGAACCTCTACCACCATCGCCGATAACACCAACTGCGTGTGCGTCATCTAAATATAATCTTGCACCAAATTCTTTGGCTAATTTTACCATTTCAGGAATACTTGCTAATCTACCTGACATGGAGAATACACCATCAGAAACTATAATTTTACCTTTATCTGGATCTTCTTTTTCCAACAATCTTCGAAGGTGATCCATATCATTATGTTGATAACGAACAGTTTTTGCATTGGAGCATAAAGTTCCAACTACAATACACGCATGATTATCTTTATCTGAAAAGATAACATCATTTCTACCTGCTATAGTTTGAATTGAGCCTTCATTAGTCTGATATCCAGTAGAAAATAAAACGCAAGATTCTTTATTCATAAAAGCTGCTAATTCAGCTTCCAATTGTAAGTGAATATCTAGAGTTCCATTTAAATAACGAGAGCCTGTACAGCCTGTGCCATACTTTGTAATAGCTTTTTGAGCGGCTTCCATAACACGAGGGTCATTAGTTAACCCTAAATAGTTATTTGAACCTGCCATAATTACAGTATGGCCTTCTATCTCAACAACTGTTCCGTCAGTAGCGGTTAGAGGTTTAAAATAGGGATATAATCCTGTTGCTTTTACTTCATCAGCTTTTGTGAATTCGAATGCTTTTGAAAAGATATCTGTTGGTTTTTTTCCTTGAGTTTGAGTAGGCATTATACTTTAAACCTTGTTCGCTAATTTGAAATTTTGTTAATATAGTCAGATAAATAATTTCTTCAAATCTGACAAGTTAAATGAATATGATTCTTGATTAAAAAAATTTGTTGAATTTTCAATAAATTTTTGTTTTTATACAATATAGATTGCTTAAAAACTTAGAATTTTAGTTCAGGGATTGGTTGAGCAAGCGCTTCAAAATAGTTTGAAAGTAAGCCTGCATTTACTTGTTTCCAAGAATATGGCATTGCTTTTTGTCTTGCGACCAAGCTCATCTCCATGCGCAAGTTTGGGTTTTCAACTAAACTACTAATTGCATCTGCAAAAAATATCGTTTTCTTTGGTGGACAAAGAAGTCCATTTACACCATGTTCTACTAATGACTTTGAGCCGGTTGCATCTGCCACAACAGATGGTAAGCCACTAGCCATTGCTTCGAGTGTTACATTACCAAAAGTTTCTGTATCGGATGGGAAAAAGAAAATATCGCTACTTGCATAAGCTCTAGCTAACTCTTCACCACTTAAAAAGCCTGTAAAAACAGCCTTAGGCATCATAAGTTTCAACTCATTTTTAGCTGGCCCATCTCCGACAATTAATACTCTTACATTATCATATTTTGGAAAAAGCTTATTTAATGAATCAACAACTGTTTGTAGATCTTTTTCCCAAACTAATCGAGATACAAAAGTTACCACAACTTCATTATCTTCGATTCCTTGATCTCTTCGCCATTGCATATCTCTTTTTTCAGGGTTAAACAATTGAATATCAACTCCTCTAGCCCAAATTCTAAGGCCTTCGGAAATACCATGCTCGTTTAACTCATCTGCCATTGAACCACTTGGAACATAAATATGCTTGCATTGGCTATAAAACCAACTTAAATATTTCCATCCAAGAACTTCAAGCATTTCCATGCTATAATATTTCAAGTAACTGGTAAAGTGAGTATGATAAGAAGATACAATTTGAATTTTATTCATTTGCGCAAATCGCATTGAACGAAAGCCCAATAAATCTGGAGTTGCAATATGAATTAAAGTGGGATTGAATTCTCTAAGCCTTTTTTGAACATCTTCAGGAAATCCTATCGTTACACGATATTCTGGCCTTCCAGGCATTGGAATTGAAGGAACGGATAAAAACTCACCGACGTGCTCAATTGCAGGAACATCACCCGTTGGTCCTACAACAATAACTGGAATGTTTTGCGATTCCAAAAAAGCAACTAATCGATTTAGAGTTAAAGAAACTCCATCTCGAATATGATTGTAATTACCGGTAAATATGGCGACCCGTAAATCTTTCATGAAAAATTAATTTCGAATTATCTGATTAAACTTCATTTTAAACATAGTCTTTTGTTTTACGCAAAATCTCATCAATACGAGCATATAAATGGAAAATACAATCAAAAAATTTGTATTCCTTATCAAAAGCCAATGGTTGATTCAAATTAAACATAATAAAACCTGCGATTTTGAGTATTTTTGCACACACACAGATTTTTATAAGTCTGTAAAACAGTCTTCAAATATAATATATTTTTTGATGAAAGCCTTTATTACCGGTGGAACCGGATTTATTGGAAGCCATTTAACTGACAGGTTGTTAAAGAACCCAGATAATGAAATAAGTTGTTTGGTTAGAAGTAATGAAAAATGGTTAACAAATAAGTCTGTAAAAAAAGTAAAAGGTGATTTATTTGATTATGAAGTCATCAAAAATGCCCTTAATGGCGTTGATGTGGTTTTTCATTTAGCAGCGTTGGTAAAAGCGCCCAATTGGCAAACATTTGAAGCGGCAAATGTTGATGCTACTGAAACAATCGTTAGACTAGCTCAAAAAGCTGGTGTAAAAAAAGTTGTTATCTTAAGTTCATTAGCAGCTTCAGGACCAAGCAATGGAGTTCCATTAACCGAAGATTCTCCTTTGAAACCTGTTAGTATGTATGGGAAATCTAAAAAAGTGATGGAAGAACGCATTCAGACACTTTTAAATGATTCAACAGCAATTACTACAATCATCCCACCTGCTGTTTATGGCCCTAGAGAAGAAAATATTTATTCTTTCTTTAAGTCTGCTGCAAAAGGAATTTGTCCCATTATTGGAAATGGCGTAAATCCAAGAGTTTCAATGATTCATGTTCAAGATTTAATAAGTGGAATTCTTGCCGCTACAAACTATGATCATGATGGATATGAGCGATTTTTCATTTCTAGTGAACTCACTTATAATTGGAAAGAAATTATGCATGCAACTTCATTAGCATTGCAAAAAAAATTATTACCTATTTATGTTAAACCATCTATTGTAAGACAAATAGGTGCTTTTGTTGAAAGTATTGGAAGCTTAGTTGGTAAATATCCTATTTTAAATCGTGAAAAAGCGGTTGAACTTAGTTTAGAATGGACTTGCTCGACAATTAAAGCACAAGAACTTTTAGGTTACAGACAACAGATTAGTTTAGAAGAAGGTATTGCAGATACAATTAAATGGTACAAACAACATCATTGGTTATAAGCTTTTTAAAAATCAGAATTAAAACGGATGATTAGTATATTCTTTATGTCTTTACCATTTTCATTAATCATCAACTCTATTTTAAATCATTCTTAATCAACTTTTTGCATTATTAGTTATGCACAAAAAATATATTTCAGATTTATTTCGCTCTTCATTTTTCAGAATTAATTTTAATCTGAAACAACTTACGATTCTGATTCTGTTCGTCTTATTTACAAATGTTCTTGTTTTTCCTAAAATTGGTAAAACTCAAAACTTGACACAGACTGAGAAGGACTTTTCTTATCAAATGAAAATTCCAGGCATTGATGCGTTAAGTTCATCATACTTGCATTTATATGCTCTCAGTTCAGTTGAAGGTTTAGCTGTTTTTCGTTCTTTTAAAGATTCATTACAGTGGTTATTTACACTTAGCGATGTTCAAGAACGTGGCGATATTTTGAAATCAGATCTTCGATTTGCTTATTTATATGGTGACTCTTCAAGTATTCACATTATTGAACCAACAAATTTATTAGGGATTTATTCCGTTGCAGATGTCGGTTTTGAAGTAAAAGATTTAGCTCGTGTAAATGAATACTTGTATGTAGTTGGGTATAATGGAGAACTTGGAAATGTTCATTTAATTCATCCTGATTCTGTAGTTCTTAGAAACGATTCATGGAATTTTAGTTTTTTGCAGAAGCAATCGATCAAGTCCATTGAAAGTTCAAATCAGTCCCTTGCACTTTTAAGCGCAAATGATAGCCTATTTATCGTGGAACAGCCATATAAAGAATGGCTGCTAAACTATTCTGTAAAAACTCCAGAAAAAAGTGATCAAGTATTTTATGAGCAGAATCGGGTATTTCTATCCACTGAGATAGGTGAATTATTTGAATTTTCATTTAAAGACAGCACATTTAGTCTTTTTTCACGATTTTCACACCCTATCGATTATTTACAAATCTGGAATTCAAGTTTAGTTGTAAAAACAGATGACGGAAGTGTTTTCGTTGCCGATTCGAGCGGAAACAGTATAATTAGCTCTAGTTTTGATGCTGGAAATAACTTTACTGTATCAAAAAATAATTTATGGATAACTGAATACTCAGATATGTATCGTTTAAAAAAACGCATACAAAATTCAACAGCTCCACAGAATAATTACACATCTGTTTGGAAATTAGCTCAAATTGAAGATCAAACTATTCCCTACCCCAAACCGGTTCTTGTTCATTTTTCAGTGAATCCGATTTCCATGGAAACTGAATTGTTGTATACTGTAAAAAGTAGTTTCGACAATATAACGCTCTATGAAAATAATATGCTTTGGCAACCGACTGCACGAGATATTGGTAAACATTTATTTACTATAATGGCTTCTGACAAATTTGGTAAAAAAGATTCCATGCGTTTCGCTGTAGAAATTAAAGCATTTAATATGCCGCCTAAGTTTATTCCAATCCGTCCGATGAGTATTCCTGTAAATGAGAAGTTTGAATTGACTATTAAAGCACAGGACATGGATGGCATGAATAAAAACTTAATTCGCTATGTTGGTCTAGATATGCCACAAAATGCATTCATCAATGAGAAAACTGGTGAATTTGATTGGACTCCAAATTTGCAACAAGTTGGTAAGCATGTGTTTAGAATTTTTGCGACTGATCAGTATGGAACTGCTGCTTCTTTAGATGTTGAGCTTACGGTTTTAGATGTGAAACGATAATTTCGAAATCTTCCATAAGACTTTTTGAAACTCAATGTTCTGCTACTTATTTGATTTCGTTTTCTAATATTCTCTTGAATACACTTTACAAATACTTTTTGAGGATATTTTTTTTGAAGAGATTTGATTTCTAAAAGTTCAATTACATCCGTTTTGAAATCTTCATCCTCAATTTAAATTTTTTGAATTCTTACTTGTGAGTTTTATCCAAAAGGATTTTTTTCTTTCTTAACTCGAACTCAGATTAATTATTAATTTTGAGATTTTGAGTTTCTTAAAAACACTGTTCTATCAATTTGAGAATTAGATTTTAATTTTATTTCATGACGACTATTTCAGCTGCACTTATTTCCTGGTTTGAGCGAAACAAAAGAGATTTACCTTGGAGAAATGACCGAACGGCATGGAAAACATTGCTTTCTGAAATCATGCTGCAACAAACACGAGTTGATCAAGCTCTTCCCTATTTTGAAAAATTCATGTTGCGTTTTCCAACTGTTTTGGATTTTGCAAAAGCAGATCAAGATGAGATTTTATTACTTTGGGAAGGCTTAGGATATTATTCACGAGCACGTAATTTGCATAAAACAACTCAACTTATTGTTGAACAGTTTGATGGTGAAATCCCAGATAATTATGAAAGTTTATTGCTCATTAAAGGAATTGGCCCTTACACCGCAGCTGCTGTTTCGAGTTTAGTTTTTAATGAATCAAGAGCAGTTGTTGATGGAAATGTAATCCGTGTGATTTCTAGATTGTATGGAATTGACGAGGATGTTAAAACAAGTGCCGTAAAGAAAAGAATTCAAGAAATAGTTGACTCATTAATTGATTCTACAAAGCCAGGTTTGTTTAATGAATCCTTGATGGAATTAGGTGCGACTATTTGCAAACCTAAAAACCCACTTTGTTCAGAATGTCCCATTCAACATGAATGTGTTGCTTTTTCACAAGCTCGAACTGAATATTTACCTTATAAAGCAAAAAAAGCCAAAGTTCCACAACATCGAATTGGCATTGGTGTAATTTTGAATCAATTGGGGGAAGTGCTAATTGCTAAGCGACCTGACGATAAAATGTTAGGTGGATTGTGGGAGTTTCCGGGCGGGAAACAGGAAAAAGGCGAAGATATTGAAACTACAATTCATAGAGAATTTGAAGAAGAAATTGGAATCAAGATTAAGCTAATTAAACCCTATTCACCGATTAAACACGCCTATTCTCATTTCAAAATAAGTTTGGAAGCTTGGAACGGCACTTGGATTTCAGGAGAGCCCAAAGCTAAAGAATCAAGTGAAATACGTTGGATTCCAATTCATGATCTTGATAAATATGCCTTTCCAAAAGCAAATAGAAAACTCATTGAGCAAATTATGAAAGATTTCTAGGTTAAGATAAATTGGAAAAATTAAAACAGTACTTAGATTCTGTAATTGAACAAATTGAGCAACCTGAATATATACAATCAGATCCTGTTCAATTTATGCATGCTTTTGAAGAGAAAGAAGATCGTGAAATAGCAGGATTTTTTGCTGCTATTATGGCTTGGGGACATCGAACTATTGTAAATAACAAAGTCTCAGAATTATTGGAAAGAATGAATAACCGCCCTGCTGAGTTTATCCATTCATTTTCAGAGAGAAATTATGTAGCAATAAAAGGGTTTAAGCATCGCACTTTTAAAGATGAAGATTTTTATTGGTTGATGTTAATTTTGAAACGGATTTACAAAGAATTTGGAGATTTTGAAGGTTTTTGGATTCATCTTAAAAAGAAATCTCAGGCTGAACATTTTGTTCTAGATTTTCATCATGCTTTTTTTGATTTAGAATCGCTAACTCCGCAAAGAAGTCGGAAACATATAGCGAATGGGCATAAAAAATCGACGTGTAAACGTTTGTTATTATTCCTAAGATGGGCTGTTCGTAAAAACTCCTGCGTTGATTTAGGAATCTATTCAAGTGTGGATTCTTCTGAATTAATTATTCCTTTTGATGTTCATGTCGCACGTGTTGCTAGAGAATTGGGAATGATTACTCGTACACAAAATGATTGGAAAGCGTTGATGGAATTGCATTCTGTTTTAAAAGAATTTGATGCAAATGATCCTGCCAAATATGATTACGCCTTGTTTGGAATTGGAGTTAATGGACTGGCTAAAGAATTTTGAATGTTTAGTTTTGTGATCGCTCCCAAAAGTCGAATTTATCTGATTAAATCCTTTTAAATAGTGCAAAATCGCCGTTTATTTTGTCGAAAACTATTTTTTGGAGTATTCTCAGTTTTAAATTTTTAATTGGTGACCGTGGCTATAATTGAGTGGCGCTTTTTGATTGATTTTATATTTGTGATAGATTTAAAACCTGAGTTCTGGATAAGGATTAGTACCTAAGAAGCACAAGCGGACGCTTGCGCTAGAGAATAATTCTGAGTTTTGAGACATACCCGGACGATTGCGCTAGAGAATAATTCTGCGTTTTGAGACATACACAGACGATTGCGCTAGAATTTGAAGCACAAGCGGACGCTTGCGCTAGAGAATGTCACTTTTTTGCTCAAATCTCTCTCTTTTCTTATTTCACCAACATTACTTTTTTCATATAAATTTTACCGTCAGAATACATTCTGATGAAATACATTCCGCTTGAAAGTCTAGTTGCGTTGAAAACAACTTTATAAGTTCCTGCTACATGTTCCTTATCAACAAGAGTTGAAACTTTTTGACCGATTGTATTAAAGACTTCAATTCTAACATTTGCTGTTTTTGAAATCTCGTAAGGAATAATCGTTTCAGGATTAAACGGATTTGGATACGCATTTTGTAATTCTATTTTATCTGGAGCCTGATACATGACTTCATAAGGGCCATAAACGAAGTAGGCACCGTCGTAATCGATTTGTCTTATTGAATACAAGTATTTACCAGCATAAGTAACCGTATTGTCTTCAAATTCATAATTATGCGGTTCTGTTGAAGTTCCATTTCCATTTATAAATCCCACATTTACCCAAACGGTATCAGTCGGATTATCTACACTTTCAACATCCCATTTTCGATTAATTTCGAATCCATAATTTTCAAACTCTGTTTGTGTTTGCCAATGAAGATGAATTTTATCAGTTAGTGGAGTTAAATTTATGGTCGCTAATTGAATAGGTAATGGACTATTTGGATCAGAACCTGAGATTTCTGTGAAGTGATTTTGAGAAACAGTAATAGTCCGCGTATCCGATGCGGTTGATACGCTTTTATAATCATCGATTCCTTCAAAAGCACCGGAACCTTCAGTAGCACGACCAAAGAGTCTGAAGACTGATACATTTTTACCATTATCTTCTGCGGCTAACCATGAATAAGAAATATTTCTAGCATCAAATGGATTAGCTCCTGTATTGGTTACAACCCATCGTCTTTCTATACTTTCTTTTGCTCCAACCACTACTTTTCCGGCAGAACCAGATACACGTTTAAGTGTAACATCGCCTAAACTTTGAGATCCAGCTGCTAAAGAAAAACCTAAATTACCAAAAGATGATGCTCCAGCACCAAGAGTTCTTGTAGTATTCACCGTTCCAATTAAATAATGATCTGAATGTTCGCCAGAAATACTTCCTGTAGATTGTAAGCTTACAGTTTGTGAACCCGTTTGTAAATGTCCATCAGTAAACGTTAAGGTTCCATGAACTTCAATTCCTTTTGATAATTGAACACCTGTTGCACTCGTATTGTTTAGTGTTAGATTGAAAAACCTAGATGCTTGAGTTCCATTAATTGTTTGAGTAGTGCTTCCATTCATACTAAATGTTCCATTACTGACACCAATCGATGTTAAAGCATTATTATTGGTAAGATTACCTGACAAATTAATAGTTTGACTATTTAAGTCAACAGAACCTGAAGTAAGAGTGAAATCGTTAGTAATTCCGACGTCTTCATTCAATGTTAATGTTCCAGTTTTGTTCACTGTAATATTATAAAAATTAGTTTGGAAGGTTCCGGAAATGGCTTGAGCTCCAGTTCCTTCAAAATAAACTGTTGACGTTCCAGGAGTGTATGCAACTGTTGATGCTGTATTACTCCAATTACCACTCAAATAAATATCTCTATTAAAAGAAGATGAATTTAAGACTCCATTTGTTAAGCTAACCGATCCATTTACTATAATATCCACATTGGGAAGTGTTTTTGTACCTACATTTGAAATGGTAATATTATTATAAGTAGTTCTAGTTGATAAGGTAAATGAGCCAGATGCAAAACTAATTGTTCCACCTGAGGCAGATGTAAATACAGAAAAATCACCCCCAGGGAATATATTTGTTGATAATTCGATAATTCCTGTTCCTGTTACATCGCCAAAACTATGACCGGTAAAAGAACCTACAATTAAAGTACCATCAACAAAAAGAGAAACTGAACTTTTAGAATTTGCAGTAACTGTAATAGTATGCGCACTTGAAATCCTTACTGGATTACCAGCTGGAGATGAAGCAGCAGCCGCTCCAATATGGCTAATTGTTGACCATGAATTCGGGTCTTCCCAATCACCATCGGTTATACTATAATAGGTTGGTAGAATTCCAAATTCTTCGTCAGCTCCAGCTGTATAACTTCCCACTAGATAATTAACACCACCGGCACTTCCATCAATTGTAATTACATTTGTAACATCATTCATTGAGCCAACAGCAGCATCTTTTGTCCATGATCCATCATAATAACGAGCAGGAACATAATCGGCATCACTCGACGATGCTCCTTCATTTTGAACATCACTTTCTAAATAAGTGTATTCATGTGTTACATTATAGGTAGTGAAACCAGATTCAGTAACTTGCCAATAGAAATCTAACAGGTCTAGACCATCACCGTTATCATCAGTTTTTGATACAATTGTTGATGTGTTTGTTTTTACTGTAATTGTTCCAGCAGTGGTATTAGATGAAAAATTAAATCTAGCTGGAGTGTAACCCGTTGAAATACCAACAGGAAATGTAAAATCATTTGCACCCGTTGTGAACGCTTTTCTTACGCCAAGATCTACTGAAGATCCATTCATTTGAATCATATTTGATGTAGAGAAGCTCGTTCCAGCGGAACCATCTTCAATAGCATTAACAGAAGTTGAGGTTAAATCTAAACGTGTGGATCCAATATTTAGAATACCAGTATCTAAAATCAATAACTCGGAAACGATTAAATTTGCGCTTGAAATAACGCCTGTTATATTATCAATATGAAGTCTATCTATGCTTGCTGCGCCATTACCAGAAATAGTTTGAGTACTTATTCCCTGCAAAATTAAATCACCACTTGATGCAGTAATACTTCCGATGAGTAAGACATCTCCAAGGACAGTAAGATCTTGAGTATCAATATCAATAATACCGTTTGAACTTATCGTTAAATCATTTGAAATCGTGATATTGTCAGAAACTGTTAGTGTTCCTGAATTTGAAAAAATTAAATTATAAAAACTAGTTGAGCCTGTTATGGTTGGTGTTGCTCCAGTGAAATAAGTCGTATTTCCCGATGGAGTAAATGTTCCGTTATTCAAGAAATCAGCTTCAATATTTAAATCAAGACCATTTGCTTCAAATTCTGAAGTCGTTTCAATGGTGAAATCGTTTTGAATAATCAAGTCTTCTGTTTTCAGTTTTGCAACTGGAGAGTTCACAGAATTAACCACAAAGTCGTAGAATTCAGCTGTTGTGTTAATGTAAATTGTCTGTGAAGTAGCCGTATTTGCGCCACCAATTTGAATAGTTCCACCTGTGACAGTACTACTCGTTGGTCTAATATATAAAGCAGCAATAGTACTTTCAGTCGAACTAGTTTGTGCTCTTACAATTTCAATAGTTCCCCCACTCATAGTAAATGTTCCATTATTCAGCACTTCAAAAACTCCCCTTGCTGTTGTTGGCGCTTGTTGGTCACCAACAATTAAGGTTCCATTTGTCATTGAGAATATTAAATTACCACTTGAAGCTAAAGTTGGTCTTCTAATTTGAGAAGTAACAGTAACAGTTCCGCCATTTATTTCAATTTCCGGAGAACCACTAGCAGAATATTCAATTACATTATTTTGATTGCTAGTACCAACATTCAAAGTACCTGAATCAACTAATAGTTTTCCAACTAATGAAAGTGTTCCTGTTCCTGTAATTTCAGCAGTTGTACCGTTTAACCAAAGTTGTGTTGTAGCAGGAATGCTAAATGTCGCATTATTGGCTAAGGTAATCGTTTGTGAATCTGTTAGTTTTAAGGTTCCATTTGTTAAGGTGATATCACCAGAAATTGTTGCATTTGCTGCATTTAATTCCAGAATATTAGTATTGTTTAGACCTTTGTTTAGAATGATATTATTAAAATCAAATGTTGAACCGGCTCCAGTAATACTTGCATCACTAGCTGTTTTAAAAGTGATATCAACGTTTGTTGAACCAGTTGAAAAATCTACGCTTCCAGCATTTGTGAAATCACCACTTAATTCAATAGTATGAGTTGTAGACCCAGCTGACTCTGCTTCTAAAATTGAATTTGTATCAACAGTAATATCTCCAGAAACGATTAAATCTAAGATTTGTCCATCTTGAAAAGTAAATGTAGTAGTGATTGCAGGACTTACTGAACTAAGAGTAAAATCTCCATCAACATTAACTGAATGAGCACCTGTTAAGTCTGATAAAACGGTTAACGAGGCAGTATTAGAAGCAGAACCAATAAGAAGATCTCCATTGATTTGTAAATCAGCATCAGATAAAGAAATAGTATGTGGAGAACCATCGTCATTTACAAATGACAAATTATTATACTCTGTTTGTGCTGCAGAAATGGTAATATCTCCGCTTGAGTCTGTATAATATTCAACCGTTCCTGCTCCTGCCGCATTAAATAATGACCAATCACCACTTGGGAAAGTAGACGAATTTAAACGGAGAGTTCCATATCCATTAGATCCACCACCTTCAATTATATTTGAAAATGTATTTCCAACAGATGCTCTTAAATCCAAACTTGAACCCGTACTTATTTTTAGCGTTGCACAACTTGCAGATGAAGCATCAGTAACATAGACATCATGATTATTTGAAGAACCATCACCAATTACAACAAAATCAGTTAAAGTTGGTGGAGTTGCGGCATCAGGGCCAGCGTGACTCACATTTGACCAAGTTGACACAGTATTCCAGTCACCACTTGCTCTACTATAATAAACTGTTACCGAGCCAAATGAGGCACTTTCACCAGCTGTATAATCGCCGGTAACCAAAGTGATTCCCGCTAAAGCCGTTCCACTTCCACCAATAATATTGGTCGATTCATCTACATCGGCAACAGCATCGAATGCCCAAGTCGCGTCAGAATTATCAAAATAGGCAGAAACGTAATTTGCTTCAGTTCCGGCAACGTCAGAATCTACATAAGTAAATGTGAGTGTTGCCGTTGGTGATGCTCCAAATCCTGTTTTTGTAACTTTCCAATAATAGGTTAATGACGTTCCGCTTGAGCTTACATTAGGATGTTCAGTGCTTACTGGTCTTACTGCTACCGTTCCTGCCGAACCTGCAGTATTAGTCACATTAATTATAGCTGGCGTGTAATCTGCGCCCGTTCCCAAAGGGTAAGTAAAACTTCCTCCAGAACTTGTAAACGATTTTACCAATCCTGCATTAGACGAAGCTCCACTTGTTGTTATCATTTTTGTAGAACTAAATGCTGTTCCAGTTCCAGTTGCTGCGTCATATATACGAGCTGAAGTTCCTAAACTTAATTTATATTGATTTAATGCAACTAGTCCATTTTCTAACCTTAAATTCCCAGTGACACTAATATTTCCTGCTAATTGAACATTGGAAGCATTGTCTATTGTTAGGTTTTGGAAAGTTCCGCCACCACTTACTGATTGTAAAGCGCCACCTTGTAAAACAACAGAACCTGAGCCAGTATGAGAAGTTGCATTAACAACATCGCCTTCTATAGTAAGTGTTTTGGCATTATCATTAAGAATTCCTGCTAACAAAGAGAAATCACCAGAAATTGTTGCAGCAGCAGAACCATCAAGAACTAATGAATTATCGGTATCAACAATAAAATTATCGAAAGTTGTAGCTACATCTAAATCTAAATATTGAACACTTCCTACTGTGTTTAATATTTCATGAGTCATATAAAATGTATTAGCTGCACCTGTATTGGTATATGAGGCTCCAGTTTGAATGGAAAAATTCCGAGCAACTTTTATGTCATATCCATTGGCATCAAATACAGGACTTCCCGTTGTTGTTAAGGTAAAATCGTTTAATACTTCTAAGGTTTGAGCAGCAACATTTCCAACAGCTGAGTTGATATCTTGAATAATTGCTTTACCTGCACCAGTACCATTTTTATAAATATTCAAATTATAAAATGGCGCTTTTGAGGCAATTCTAAAATCTGTGGTTCCAGTTGGGATATAAACATTCCAGGTTCCACCAGTAACATTTATGTTATCAGGGTCGCAATTAATTTGGATTCCACCTTCAGTAGCTGTTCCAGCGGGTTCTGCATATAACACATTAATTGTGCCACCTGAAACATTTAAAAATTGTGAGCTATAAGGAATACTAAATGCAGCATATCCACTATTACTTGAGCCTGAAAGTGAATTATCAATATTAAAAGTTCCACCTGTTACGGTTAGAGTTCCGCGGTGCGTTCCTAAGACAGTTGAAATACGATATTTTTCAACGGTAAGTGTCCCGCCTTCAATTACAATTTCCCCATCTTCACGAATAACCAAACCTTCATTAGGAACTGTCATATCACCACTTGAAACAATTAACTTCCCATAAACAACAACAGCACCATTCATTGTTAATGAAGCACCATCAATCCAAAGCGCTCCATTTGTATTAGCCGAGCTTCCAATATCATAATTTCCACCATTACCAAAATTTGAAAGAACGATTTCTGAACTTGCAAGTTTAAGAGTACCGTTTTTAATATTTACTCTGAACCCGCTTGATTTTGTTATTGTAAAATTTGAACCAGCATCAGCATCTACTGTTAAAATATAGGTTTGATCAGTTCCTTTATCTAGTTCAATAAAATAAAACTGATTTAAGGTTCCGCCCAATTGCAAAGTATTTGAACTACTTCCTTGAAAATACACATTGGCTTCACCTGTTCCATTTACAAAATCTATAATTCCATCTGTATTAGTAACATCGCCTTTCCAAATTACTGTATGTGTTGCATTATTTGTTGCAACAGTAATAGTTGCATCGTTTATGAGTACATCACCTTCAACCGTGAATGAACGAACTGTTGTACTATTCCCAATTTGATATGTAATCGTTCCTGTACTTGTTCTCGATAGTTCAAAATCTCCATTTAATGATATATCTGATCCCAAGGTAATTGTATAATCACTTACTGTTGAATTTGTAATCAACAAATTATTGTATGTCGATAATCCACTCGGTAATGTTCCGGTTAGGTCATAATATTCTATTGTTCCTCCACTTGAAGAAACAAATGATGCAAATGAACCTGTTGGAATTGTAACACTATTTAATTTTAATAAACCTTCACCACTTACAACTCCAAAATCATGACCTGTTGTATTCGTAATATCTAAAGTAGCTCCAGATTCTATGCCTAAACTTGTTAATGTTTTTGTAACAGCATCACCAGTTGGAATAGTTATCGTTCTTCCATTTAAAATCGTAACACTTGAAGTTGAACCTGGAATTTGACCGCCAACAGGTATTTGCGTAAAACCAGTTGGATCTGTTGTCCAAGAATTAGCATCTTCCCAATTTCCATCTTGATAACTATAAAATGTGGTACTTGCACTTGCAGTTGCTCTTCCAAGTGTTAAATATAAATCACTATCAATGGCTACATTTGAAACAACCAAAGTGTCACCAACTTGCGTTCCTGCATATTGCAAGGCTCCAGTGGCAAAAGTCCCATCTGCGTCAATTAATAAGCGATATGTTTCTCCAGCACCCAATGACAATCCTGCAGTACTAATTTTTACTGTAACTATTGCACTACTTCCTGAATAATCAACTCGCCATTCTTGTTCTAAGCGCGCGTTATTTCCAATAGGAATATCTGCGACTTCTGTTAAAGTGGCTGCACCAGAATTATGTCCCCACATAATATAAGTTCCATTTGAAATGCTAGAACTTTCCATTCGAACACGATCAGAAACATTAGACGTTTTATCACCATCTGATTCTTGTCCGATTCCGAAAATATCGCTGCCGTGTGTTCCTTCAAAAGCAAACTTGTCGTTTGAAATGGTCAAATTGTATTTTGAAGCGAGAGCGTTCTCTATTAATATCCGTTCAACGGAATTTAAAGCCTCTGTATAAACTAGAACTTCAGCCATATCGCCAGCAAAATACCCTGAAGTATTACCTTGTAATTGCCCCAAAAATAAATCAGCAGAGGAGTTTGGAATAGAGGTAGACAAACCTGCAGCAGACTTCGTTAGTGCTCCATTACTGTAAATCAATAAATTTGGATTTGAATAAACAGTTGAGGTTAGATAGGATGTTCCTGTTGAAAATGCGGTAGTACTTGAAGTTTGTCTCGAATTTGTTGCTATATCGACATTTAAATAATTACTCGTATAAAAAAATTGAGAATATGCTTCTTGACTTCCCGAAGTTGTTCTTTTAGAAATTGTTCCTCTTGGATTTCCATCTAATGTTGTTGGTCTGATTATACTAAATATGGTTAACTCAGAGGTATTATCTAAATTGGCTGCATCTGCAATTTCTAAACGATCACCATTGGCTCCTGAAGCTGTTAAATCTCCATCAAATCGAATAACAGGATAGTTATTGATATGAAATGTAGTTGAGTAGAATAAGGGCTGTCTACCACCAGAACCCTGAGACGCATCATTTGCATATCCTGACAAGTCCGTCCAACCACTTAATACAGCTCCATCTGAAGTTGTACTCGTTCCGTTACTTCCATTTAGCCATAATACTAAAGATGAACTTCCATCTGCTGCACGTACATTTGCAGGATCAGATTGTGCTGAACTTATATTGATATTTATAAACAGTAGTAGATAACCACTGATTAGAAATTTTAAAACATGCCTCATAGTTGTAAAAAAGAATAAATTTTTCCGATATTTTAATGTAAATGAATACCGAAACTTATTCAAGTTAGTATTTGATAATTTGTTCCTTACGAAAATTCCGATAACGTTTTTTTAATTTATGCTAATCGCTAATTTTTTACAAAAATTTAAATTATTTCTAGGATTCCAAGTTTCTGAGCATGTAGATGAAATAACTAAATCTCATAAAACTGAGACTTTATCAGCTGAAAAAAAAGATTATAAATATTCTGGAACACATCTAGACCTTGAGGATTTTAACGGCATTTTATATAATGCAGGTTTCAGTTTTCAAGTGGAATATTTCAACTTGAAAACGAAAGAAATGCTTATAAAGGGGAGTTTTGATTTAAGCTATTATACTCAACTTCATTTCACTTTTTCTAAAGTTGAATTTACAACCTTAGAGGAAAACGACATTTGGAATGATGCTTGGTATGGCGATCAGATAACGATTTTGCCTATTGGGAAACGAGATGAAGCGAAAGAGAAATATAAATTTAGCTTGGAAAATCAGGCACTTGTTTTTAAGATTCACTCTTTAGGTGATAATGAAAAATATGAGCGCATTGTTGTGGCAGAATCGATGCAGTATAATTTTTATTTGCCAAATGATAATTCAAATCAGTAGAAACTTTTAAAATTGTTTTTTCTGAAAACAATTTTAATCTTAATTAAACGATACTTTTCCATCAGAAATCCCCCCTGCTCCCTTTAAATTTCTTGCGTCTTTTTTCAGCATATTTATTTTGGGTGAAAGGGGAAGTTTTGGTTCTAGAAATGAAAAAAGTTCAGGGGCAAAACAATGTTTTAAAATTCTTTAATTCCAACAATCCATTCCGATTGGAGAACCTGGAGGCATAGTCTCTTTTTTTCTTTTTGGAAATGCTGACGGATTTGTTTCATATTGATTAATCAATTCAAGCGCTAATGACAGATTTTCTTTTACTTTGGCATCCATCTTTTTTGCTTTTTTTGATGATAATATTTCTGAGAACTCCATTTTTATTTCTTTTACAGCATGCTTAACTACTTTTTTACTAATTGCTGAAATATCATCTGAATCAGACACTATTAATAGATTTTCTAACAATACCTTAGCGACTAAATAGTTCAATTCGCTATCATAATCTGTTGCAAAACTTGCATTCCACACGTCTTTTATTGATTTCACAAACAGTTCATCAATTCCAGGAAGTGCAGAATCCATCATGTGTTGCTGAACAATTCGTTCAACTCTTGCAGAATGAAACATCAATTCTGCGGTTTGTTGAATATGCGCTTCGGCTGCGGAAATCGGATCAAATGTTGGATTTGTTCTTCCTTTAAACAATTCTCTATTATCATAATAACCAGGAATCCTTGGATTTAATAGTTCCAAAACTTCTTTTTTCAAGCGCAAATGTTCGGGCTTTAAAGTTTCCATTAGTGCACTTAAAGCACTCATTTGCACTTCAGAAGAAACAGATTTTACTTTTACATTCTTATCCCCTTTTGATGCATATCGATAATCAACGCCACCGAGTAATTTCACCGTAGCTTCTACTTGATAACGATGAAAATAATATAGTGGTACTAAGACTTCGTGCAAGGTGGTCATAGGCTCAGCATCACGAATCGCATTTTCATTAAAATTGTCTAAAGCTACTTTACGAATCGCTAAAACTCTTAATAATTCATCACTTGCTGAAATTCCATTATCCCATAAATGAGCGTCAGGATGCGAACCACCTTTGGCTCTTGCATCATAATCAGAAATAAATTTTAAACCTTTTTTTGAAGATTCCTTAATTACGTTTTGTCTGTTTTCATTATTTGCATCAAGACTTCCAACATCAGAATAGCCGAATTTTACTACTTGTTTATCCCAAGCTCCGATTCCTTTAGCGTAGACTCCATCAAAAATGATTTTATTGTTTTCTTTTTTTACCAAAGGATGCGGATAATCAATTACAGAAGCCCGATTATTTACACTCGACGCAAAATTATGTGCAATGCCTAAAGTATGACCAACTTCATGAGCAGACAATTGTCTTAATCTTGCTAAAGCAAGCTCCATCATTGGATTAGTATCATAATTGAAGTCATCTGTGAAAGGTGATAACAAACCTGTGGCAATCAAATAATCTTGACGTACTCGCAAAGAACCCAAAGAAACATGTCCTTTTATAATTTCTCCAGTTCTTGGATCAACAACAGTTGAACCGTAACTCCAGCCTCTTGTTGAACGATGAACCCACTGAACCACATTGTAACGAACATCTAATGGATCAGCGGAATCGGGTAACACTTCTACTCGAAATGCATTAGTAAAACCTGCGGCTTCAAAAGCTTGATTCCACCAACTTGCACCTTCAATTAAGGCAGAACTAACAGGTTCTGGCGCACCACTATCTATATAATAAATGATTGGTTCTACAGGTTCACTTGCTGCTAAACCTGGGTTTTTCTTAACTAACCGATGTTTTTGAATAAAACGCTTGGTAATATTCTCTTCTATTGGACTTGCGAAATCCATATAACTAATTCCAAAATATCCTGCTTGTGGATGCGATTCTATTGGTTCAAAATTTGAATCTGGAAGTCTTACAAATGAATGGCGAACTCGAAAACTTACACTTTCAGGACTTGGTACAACTGATTGAATTTGTCTGCCATCAGGATTTCCTTTTAAGGTGATTAGAGCTTCCATCTCGGTATTGTCTGGAAATGATTTTTGAACCTCGAACCAAACGCTACTTCTACTTTTGTCCATTGAGTACGAACCTTGTCCGTAGTTTTTGAGCTGTTTGGCCACTCCATGAACATCTTGAACGATAAAATCTGTAAGATCGATTAAAACGGCATTCTTTGATTCTGCTTTTATTTCAAATCCGGCTAAAACAGATTGTGCAAATGCTTCTCGAACCGATTTAATTTCGTTTTGATTTGTTGAAATTGCTCGATAATCTAAATTTGGCTGAACCAACAATACTTTATTACCAACTCGTTTGAAATAAACAACTCTGTTATCTCCGATTTGGCCACGATCTAATTCTAAATCATTTGAACCAATTCCTGTAACAAGAATGTTTACATAAAGAAATTCTTCGTTAAATCGGTCAATTTCCAATAAAACGGTTCCTTTAGATTCGTCAGTATAAATGGTAAAAAAACCTGATTTTTTATTTGCGCCTTTAGTAAGTTCGTTAAAAGTTTGCGCGAAAGTGCTTGAAAAGTTGATTAAAAGTAAAAGTGCAATACTTGATAGAATTCTTCTCATATATCTCAAATTAGTTTATTGGAGCAAAATAGACTTTTTTTTGGAGCATATTTTGATTTAGGTTTTAAAACTTATTTCAGACTGTAAAATTTGAGGGTTTGTAAGTGAAAAAACAATGGCAAAGTCTGAGACTTTGCCATTGTTAACTTTGCCAAAGTTCGGAACTTTGGCAAAGTTATCTTGCGTCTTTTACCAAATTCTCTACGACTTTTGCAACTGGAAGAATTTCTTTAGTAAAAGAAATAGATGGCCCCGCGCACCATAAGGTTTTATACGTTGCCGAAAAAGCTGCTTTTTCCAAGCCTTTCATCCCCTTATAAAAAGTGAGCATTTTGAAATATTTTTTCAAGGTTTTATTCTTATTCAGAATTTTTTCTAACCAATTTTGTTGGGTTCCAATGCTTTGCACATAAGGTGTGCGAATTATAGTACAAGGCGAACCAGAAAGCTTGGTCGTCATTATAATATCTTGCTCTGTATAATCTACACAAGCTTGTTTGTATTCTTGCGAAACTGGTGCTTCTAAAGTTGCAATAAACGGACTTCCAACTGAAACTCCACAAGCTCCTAAATCCAATTTTTCTTGCAATGATTTTCTATCTCCTACCCCACCTGCAGAAATCACAGGAATCTTGCATTCTTTTTTAAGTAAAGGAACTAAAATCTCTGCTGGAGTTGGGCCTGCGTGTCCGCCTGCTTCTTTATTTACTGCAATAACTGCATCAGCGCCTAATGATTCTACTTTTTTTGCATATTCGATATCTACTACATCACAAAAAACCTTTATTCCGTTTTGGTGTGATTGACGAATAATTTCCTTTGGACTTCCTAACGATGTTATAATAAAGTCTACTTTATAATCTACACAGGTTTTTAATTGTTCTTCTAGGCGAATATTACTTTTATTCGCAATTAAATTGATACCGAATGGACGTGCATTACTTTTCACTAATTCGTCTAAGGCTTCTCTGAAATCTTTATCTGTTCTATAGTTTAAAGCTGGAATACAACCTGCAATACCGGCTTTTACTGCTTCTTTAACCATAGCAACATTCGATACTAAAAACATGGGTGCCATAATGATAGGATATTTCATTCCAAGCATTTCTGTTAAGTCGGTATTCCATTCAGTTGTAGTCATAAGTAGAATCGTATTAGTTAAAGGTAAATCATGAATGTACTGTTTTTTTAGTGTAAGCTCTCAAACTGATCCACAATAAATTCAATTAAGATTATTTAATTGCAACTTATCACTTTTATTTGGCTTAACTGAATTTTTACATTTATTTTACAAAGTGCTCAAGACTTATCTAAATTTCCTTTTAATATTTTTATTACTTATTTCAGCGGATATTCATGCTCAGTCTAAACTAGATAGTTTAGAACTACTTGATCCTATCCACGATTTTGATGCAATTCGCAGAATTATAAGAGAAGGCTTTTCTGAACAAAATGACCCCATTTTACAACGAATAAACACACTCGAAAAAAACCTTGCCGAAGTTATTCCTGTAACAGACTCTCTCACAATCATAAAAGCCAAAAGTGATTTAGCTGATTTATACATTTCCAAACAACAATATAACGAAGGAATTAATCTTTACATCGAAGTTTTAAAAGACCATGAAGCAATGGGGAATAAAGTACAAATCGCGCGCATTTCTCTAAAATTAGGCACTTTATATCGTTATGCAGATAGACCAATGCCTTCAAAAGAATCGTATGAAGAACTAAAAAAGGTATTTATTGAATATAATGATGCCGATGGGTTAGCCTACACTATTTATAATTTAGGAATTCTTGAACAAGACCCAGACAAGAAAGAAGCCTATTTTAAAGAAGCTTTAGCCATTCAAAAAAAGTTAGTTGAACAATACCCAAATGAGAAAATCTATTTACAACATTACTCTCAATTTTTAAATGCAAATGGGCGTTATTTAGAGGCTTTAGAGGTTTCAAAAAAAATCAACTCGCATATTTTTTCCATTTTTTACTTAAATAATTTGGGTGATGAGGAACGACTAAAGGCAAATTATGACAAAGCCCTTTACTATTTTAATCAGTCTTTAGATTTATCAAAAGAACATCGTTTACAATTAATGCTTAGAAATACCTACATTAATTTTGCTCGTGTTTATTGGTTAAAGGGCGAATTCGAAAAAGCTTTTCTATATGAAAATCTTTCATTTTATCTAATGGAACAAGGCTTTGCTGCACAAAATGAGAATGAATTAACTGCATATCGTGCAAAATTTGAAAATGAATTAGCTGAAACAGAGAATCGTTTATTAAAAAAAGATTTATTAATTAAAGAGTTAACTCTAGAACAAAAAAGTCAGCAAAATATCTTCCTTGGTATTGGTTTTTTATTAAGCGCTGCTTTATTGAGTATTATCTATTTAAGCAGACTTAAAATTAAAGAAGCACTTTCTAATCTAGAAATTAGTAACCGATTGATTTCAAAACAGAGAGACGAGTTAATTACTACAGAATCACGTTTAAAAGAAGCGCAAAAAATTGCCCAAACAGGGAATTTTGAAATCATCTTAGCTTCAGGAATAGGGTCCTATTCTGATGAATGTAAAGCCATTTTAGAACTTTCAGCTTCAGATGTGTTGAAGGATTTCAGAGAAGTTATTTCAACTAAAATTGATACATCTGAAAACCTGTTTAAGGAATATTTTTTTAGTGATTTATATATCGACGCTGAATCTGTTGAAAGTGAATTCAATTTTTTTTCTAGCACCGGAAATCCTAAATGGTTAAACATTAAACTTCAAAAAAAGCAACATGAAAGTGGAAACATACTTGTTTTTGGAACTGTTCAGGATATAACTAAACGAAAGAAAGCTCAGGCTGCACAAATTGAGAATATTAGAAATATGAGATTTACTGAGGAACTTATAGAATCTCAGGAATCCGAGAAAAACCGAATATCAGCTGAATTACATGATGGAGTTGGACAAGAAATTTTACTCATAAAAAATTATGCAGAACTCGCCATTAAATCGACGCAAAAAAAGCAACATAAATCTACCGATTTACTAAACCTTATATCTGAAAACTCTAGTAAACTTTTAGAAAGTATCCGGAGAATTATTTATGAATTGCGCCCTGTTTATCTAGATAAATTAGGACTTACAGATACTTTATTAAACACGATTTCGACTATTTGTGATACGAATGGTATTACATTGGAAACAGACATAACTTACATTGATAAGGTCTTAACTAAAGAAAATGAAGTTCATTTATATCGAATCATTCAAGAACTCAGCACAAATACAGCAAAATATTCTGGAGCAAAACTGGTTCACTTTTCAACAAAAAATACCTCTGATTTTATTGAAGTAAGCTTTATCGATTTTGGAATTGGCTTTGATTATCAAAAGAAAGCCGTTTTTGACACTCGCCCTCATTTTGGATTAGAAAACATTAAACATCGTAGTAATTTGATGAAAGCGGAATTACATTTTACTTCTTCCAAAGGCAGTCAAACAAATTGTCTTCTTCGTATTCCTAAAGAACTAGCCGCATGAAACCGAAAATTACCATTTGCATTGCAGACGATCATCCTGTGTTCCTAGCAGGTATGAAAAGTATTATTTCATTAGAAAGAAATCTTAAAATATTAGGAAGTGCGGAAAACGGAAAAAAAGCAGTAGAACTTATTTTAGAGAAAAACCCGGATATTGCCATTCTAGATATTGAAATGCCCGAAATGAATGGTTTTGAAGTACTAACCGAGATAAGAAAAAATGGTCTAGATTCAAAAGTGATTTTTTTAACCATGTATAACGATCCCATTTTGCTTAAAAAAGCAGAAGAATTAGGTGCGAATGGGTTTATTTTAAAAGAGAACGCTATTAGTGAAATAATTACTTGTATTGATCAAATTTTCGCCGGTGAAAAATATTCCAATTTCATTTCAACGACTAGTTTAACAACAACCAAGTTCCAGCAAAACACTGCTTCAATTGAACCACCATCAGAATTAAAGCTCTTATCAGATAAAGAGAAAGTAATTCTTAAGCATATTGGTGAGGGGAAATCAAATAAAGAAATTGCAGAAACTATACATATAAGTAGTAAAACTGTTCAAAATCACCGATTTAATATCTGTAAAAAACTGGGGCTTTCAGGGAGTTATTCTCTAACTCGATTTGTACTTGAGAATAAGATGTTTTTTTAATAAAGATTGTTATTCAAAATGAACTCTAATTCGGACTTCGTTTCTATAAAAAAGGCAGTGGTTTTCGCAAAGAAACGGTCATCCCGTGCCCTGACACGATTCGAAGAACCATGAAGTGCTATCTCTGTCCAATATCATTTTATGCAACAATCACTTTTTCTTTGCATAGATTGGTTCTTAGGCTGAGATGCTGGGTCGAAGCCCAGTATGACCAAATAACAGATATGAACTAAGCTCATTATGATGTGAATAAGCTCTTGTTTTCATTAATTATGCTACATAAAACCGTTAACAAAATAATTCACTTTACAATATGTCAAAGTCCGAAAGTTTAGACTCTAATTGGAATAGAGTATTTATTATGAAAAATCATATCCTTTTTTTCAATAATTGCCTCAGCTTGAAGTAAGAATTATAATAAAGTTTTCAGCTTCAAATATAACAGATCAAATAGGCACATCATTTGTTAAAAATTTGATTCTTCAATTTAACTCTTTATTTAGAAAAGATAGTATTTAATGAATTTTCAAATCGATTTTTAGTTCACCTAACACTTTTCAATGATTTTTAAAACACATCAAAGCTAAAGTAATCTATTTATATCCCAATTTTCAAATTCTTTCTTCCAACGAAATCAAGTGAATATGGAGTCATAAAATCATTTTGAGCTATTATTAATTTATAGTTTTAAGCGAAAATTCATGCTGAGTAATAAAAAATAAGGTGTTTCTATATTGCTCAATATTCAAACAAAATGGCATTGGAAACTCATACCATGTATTCATTGGCTCAACATAAACAGCATAACTTTCAGTAGATAAGGCAACGACTTTTCCATTATCTAAAAAGTTTAGATTATTAACAGAAGCCATTCTGTTTTTGAATGGAAATGGGATTTCTTTCTTAACTGTTTTTTCAATTTCTGCAAATCCAACTTTTGGTTGATAAACCCATAATTTATCATCAGGTGCTAGCCAACTTTTGGTGATTCTCAGCATATTTTTCTTCATTTCAATAGAATGAATATCCCCTCCTTTTGCTTGATAATCAACTTTGTTTCGATAAACGGAATATACATCACCGTTTCGAGTAGTATATTGCTGCTTTTTATAGGGTATAGGAAAGTCATAAAAGTTTCCATTTGTCCAAGCAACTTCTCTCCCTTCATCAGGAACCATTGCATCTAATTTAAAAATTGGTTTTTTATAGGTCCATGAAAAAAATAGAGAGTCATCACTAATTGCAAAATACTTATCTACACGTTTTATGTTTTCAACAGGAAAGTCATAGCGATTTACCCTTTTTCCATCATAACGCAGTAAAAATTTATAGCCGATTAACCATAAATAGGAATCCGATTTAAACAAAGTATGAGCATCTCGAATATCATGTCGCATAACCGGTTCCGGTTCAAAAGATTCATTATCACCTAAAGCGACAAAGTAAAATCCTTCTGTATTTATATACCACAAGGTATCATGATAAACACAAGAACTAGTGTTCAAGTTAGTCGAAGCAGATTGCGCATTAAGAAAATGGGCACTGAGTAGCATAAAAATGGACAAAACAAAGAACTTCATGCTGTAATTTTTTGTTCAAAATTGAATCTGTTATAGAATCTAAAATTAAGGTTTATTCCGTTTGATTGAAGTGATAAAAACTAGTTTTGGAGTTACTTAGTTTTCTATTCTAATTATTCCATAAATAAGCAGACTATGAATTTTCTTCAATGAATTTTAGAAACTATAAAACCTCAAAATTAAAAAATTATGAAAGCTCAAAATTAAAATTTTTACTTGTGAATAGATTTTCACAATATCAC
>Ga0100402_1000943_pt1 | contig 33739 bp, 30 predicted proteins | sample CryGeyme20150102_FD_80419 | JGI IMG/M metagenome (GOLD analysis project Ga0100402, IMG submission 80419) | Groundwater microbial communities from Crystal Geyser aquifers in Utah, USA - Crystal Geyser metaG 2015-0102 | ecosystem: Environmental > Aquatic > Deep subsurface > Groundwater | place...
TATTGTATATTCATCAGATTTTTCTAAAGGAAATGTTCCTTCCAAATAATTGTCCCCTAAAAATTTTATTCCTGATACAACTCCTTCTTGATTTTCAATATAAATTGGTCTTTTATTAGGAAGAGCTTGTGTAAGATTATTATTATAGATTGATTTATCTGTAATATAAGCTATTTTTTGATTAGAACTAGTAATATCAATTTCCTTATCTAAGTCTTGATATAAATTAAATTTATCTTGACTATCTATCCATAGACATATACCTGATGTTATATGTAAGATATCCATGGATAAAATAGGAGCTGGAACATAATTTTCCTTTATTATTAACTCTGATTCCAATGATTCTATTATAGGAGTATCTAAATCTAATTCCAAATCTTGATTTTCTAATATTTCTGGTTTTATTGAAATATCTTTAGATTCTTCTTTTCTTGATTGATTCATCATAGAATTTAAATTAACAATTTGTTTAGAATGTTGATTTAGGGAAGTCATATCTAAAAACTTAACTGTTTTATTAGAATCTGAGGTATTAGCCGTAGATATTTTATTAAACTTATGATATAAATCTGAGTCTTGATAAGATTTATTATTTGTACTATAACCTGTATTTAGCCCTATTTTATTAATTTTTAATTTTTCTATTTTTCCATTATCACTTGACCCAAAAAAACTACTATTCTCATTATTATCTATTTCATTATCTTTTTTTATTTTATTAGGGATTAAAGATATTACTCGTATGATTATAACAACTAATATTGTCACAAAAATTGCTCCTAATATTATTAATATTGTAAATTCATCTATCATAAGTTTAGTTTATATGTTTATCTAAAATTTATATATTTATATTATACACTATAAGTATGTAAAAATAAATAATTTTTATTCTTTTTATTCAACTCCCCATTTTTTTTGTATTTTATAATTAACTTTAAGTTGAACTTTAGCCTGATAAACACTTTCCATAATTTTATGAATTTCATCTTGCCATTCTGAAACTTTATCCTCTGAAACTTCAAAAACTAACTCATCATGTACTTGTAATAATAATTTTATATCATTAGAATTTTTTATTAAATCATGTATCCTTATCATTGCAATTTTAATGATATCAGCTTGTAATCCTTGGATAGGCATATTAACTGCTATTCTTTCCATCTGAGCTCTTAATATAGGGTTTTTTAGGTCAAATTTAGATAAGTTTCTTTTTCTTCCATACTCTGTTATTGCATAACCAGTTTTAATAGCAATTTCTTTTTGTTCTGCTATATATTTTTGTAAATCAGGATATGTATAATTATATTTTAATATAAATTCTTTTGCTTCTGATTTGGTTATTTTTAAATTTTTAGACAATGCATTCGCTCCCATTCCGTATAAAATCCCAAAATTAATAGTTTTTGCAAAATTTCTCATTTCCTTATTAACCATAGCTTGTGGAATAGAATAAATTTTTGATGCTGTAGCCGTGTGAAAATCAACTTCTTGATTAAAAATTTCTATCATATTTTGATCATTAGATAAGTGAGCTGCTAGCCTAAGCTCAATCTGAGAGTAATCATAAATTAACAATGTTTTTCCTTCCTCTGATTGAAAACATTGTTTAATAGAATTCCCAAGATCTGTTCTTGCTGGGATATTTTGGAGATTGGGATTAATGGAAGATAATCTTCCTGTAGCTGCAATAATTTGACTATATTCTGTGTGAATGCGACCTTTCTCATCCCTCACATTAGGAAGAGTATCTATATAAGTTGATTTTAATTTAGCTAACTCTCTGTATTCTATAATTTTATCAATCACAATATGTTCCTGTTGTAATTTTTCTAAAGTTTCAGCTGAAGTTGTGATAAATCCCGTACTTGTTTTCTTTAATCCATCAGTGCTTATTCCTAATTTATTAAATAAAATATCAGCCAATTGTTTAGGAGAATTTAGGTTAAATTCTATATCAGATATTGTATATATTTCTTTTTCTAATTCTTTTAATCTTTCATCTACATAAACTTTTATCTCTTCTAAATCTTTTTCATTAAAATAAACTCCATTTATTTCCATTTGAGTTAAAGCCTCGGTCAAGGAAATTTCTATTTCTAGATAAACTTTCATCAAATCTTCTTCTATCAGTTTTGAATTTAATTTATTATATAAATCTAATAAACTTTTTTCTGGATTTAATCTATCAAAATCTATTTTATATTTGTAAGATAGACTCTCTAAATCAAATTTTTCACCTGAATGTAAAAGATATGCCATTATAGATATATCTTGATATTTTGCTTTAATAATAACTTTTTCACCCCAAAAAACTTGTCTAAAAATTGCTTTTAGATCATACCCAATAATTGTAATTTCTGTTTGTAATATTGATTTAAGTTCTAATAAATTTGTTTTATATCTATTTGACTTATCTAAGAAAAAATAATCTGATTCAATTTGAAATAAAGCTAGATTATTTTGATCTAAGTCATTAAAATTACTTATATTAGATAATGAATTTTGACCTGATATTGTATTGTCAAAAAAATTAGATTGACTTATCTCTTGTACTTCTGATAATCTTTTTACTAAACTATGGAATTCAAATTTAGAAAAAATTTGTCTTGCTTTTTCTGTTGGGAAAAGATAGTTATTTAATGCATCCAAATCTAATTCTATTGGTACATTTCTAACAATTGTAGCTAATTCTCGGCTAAAAAAAGCTTGATCTTTATAATTTTTTAAATTTTCTACAACTTTATTGGAAAAATATGATTTATATTCTACTGGGATTTCTAAATAATTATTATATTTATCTAAAAATTCATATAAATTATCTATATTCTGAAATTGATTAAGTAAAACAACTGCTCTTTTATCACCAATTCCTGGTACACCAGGGATATTATCTGAAGAATCACCTTTCAAACCTTTATAGTCTATCACTTGCTTTGGTGTAAATTGGTATTTTGTCATTACTTGTGCTTCATCATACAAAATTGTGTCTGTTATACTTTTTCTCAAAGCATAAACTTTCACTTTGGAATTAACCAATTGCATTGTGTCCATATCTCCTGTAACAATAACCAGCTCAAATTCTTCTGATTTGGTTACCATTTCAGCAATTGTTCCAATAATATCATCTGCTTCAAATCCTGATTGTTCTAAGATTGGAATATCAAGATATGTTAAAATTTCTTTCACAAGTGGAATTTGATCATATAAAGCTTGATCTGTTTTTTGTCTGCCAGCTTTGTATTCTTGATATTGTTCATGTCTAAAAGTTTTTTCAGAAACATCAAAACTTGCCAATATCGCATCTGGCTTTAAATCTTTGATTACTTTCATTAATAAATTAGAGTATCCATAAACAGCATTCACTAAAGTACCTTCATTTGTGTGAAAGGGAGGAAGAGCATGATAAGCTCTATGAATAACAGCATTACTATCAAATATTACAATTTTCTTCTTATTTTGCATAAATTTTTTATAATTATATTTTTAATTATAACTCTTATTTATAAAAAATCAAAATATTATAAAAAAAGACTCTCTTTACCTAATTTTATTTAGTATAGAGAGTCTTTATATTTGCAAAGAGAATTTATTTTAATTACTATAAATCTTGATAATCTTTTTTATAATCAATTTTTCCTCTTTCTTTTAGACCTTTAACAAATCTCTCAACTATTTGGGTATTACAAAAAGTCGGATGATTTTCATCTTGAGTCATTTTAGAATAAATATTTTCTAATTCATCTAAATCTTTTTTAAGGTAAGCTATTGTAGCTAATGCATAATAGTCTCTATCTTCAGCTCCAATATATGCCTCAGGATTAGCTAATACTGATTTTTCTCTATAATCAAGATCAGTTTCAATCAAAGATATAGCTTCTTTTTCTATACCTTCTTCATTAAACAATTTATATTGTGCTGCATGCCAATAAGCAAAAGATAACTCTGAATAATATTCTGATATCTGAGTAATATCTTCTTTATTTTCTAAATATTTTGCTTTAATTTCTGGATCTTCTAAAAATTTAATATTCTCAATAGAAAGTTGTCTATCTTGTATTTTTTGATCTAAATTAATTAAAACTTCATATACTTGTTTATAATCAATTTTGTCATATAAAAAGTCTTGTTTCAACTTTTTATATACTTCCTGTTCATTTTCTATATTTTTATCTCTAATTTCATGACTATTTATAAATTTAATACTTTTTTCTTTTAATATTTCATTTGGATAACTATTATAAATATCAACTACTGATTTAGATAATTCTTCATAAGTTATTTTATCATTCAAATAATCTTCTTTTAATTTTTTATGCTCTTCGTCTGCCTTTAATTCAGCTTCTAATTTATCTAAATCAGCTCTTACTTCTTCAATTTTTAATTCAATTTCTTTTCTGGAATCATTTTGTAAATCTAATTCTTCAGGTTCATTTTTAGAAATATTGTTTAATTCTTCATTATCAATGGAATTTTCTATATCTAAATCTGATTCCAAATTAGAGTCTAGATTATTTTTTGGTATATATTCTGACATATTATTTATATTTAAATTATTATAATTTACTAGATAATTATCTAATATCAGGTTAAAATATCACTATATATTTACTTATACACACCTTATCATTATTTATCCACAAGTTATCAACACTTATTTAAATTTTATCCTCTGATTGGCATCACTAGATAAAAAAATTGCTCTGAATCTTCACCCTTCATAATCACAGGAGAATCAGTCTCATTAAGAAAAAACTTAATAAGATCACCTTTAATCAAAGATAACCCGTCCATAATAAAACTATAGTTAAAATTGATTATAAAATCAGCTTCACCTGTCAGTTGACAAGTTATTTGTGTTTTATTCTCACCATAACTGTCTGTTTCACTCTGAATTTCTAAAGTTTGATTATTCACTAAATAAAATTTAACATCATGAATATTATCATCAGAAAAAACAGAAGATAATCTTATAGCTTGAATCAGACTATTCTTATCCACTGAAAAACTTTTTTCAAAACTAGTAGGAATTAACCCCTCATATTGAGGATATTTCCCTTCAATTAATTTTGATGTTAACTCTACTGAAGAAAGTATCATTGACATTTGATTATCATTAAAAGATAATTTCACATCTTCGTCATCTACTAAATCTAAAATTCTGTTGCATTCTTGTACTGTTTTAGCTGGAATAATAAATTGAAAATTAGTACTCGTTAAATTAACATTAGATATCTTTTTCTCAGCTAATCTAAAACCATCTGTTCCCACAAAAAATAACTTTCCTTCTTTTTCCATTAATAAAACTCCTGATATTTCTGGTCTAAAATCATTTTTGGGAAGAGAATTAATTGTCATCTTAAAAGCTTCTTTTAGATCTTGTGTAGATAAATTTATATCTAATTTAGATTCTATATTAGGTATTTCTGGAAAATCATTAGCATCCATACCATTGAATTTAGCTTTAAATTCATTTCCACTTTTGACATTTAGAGTATTTTCTTCCAAAGATATTTCTATTTTATCTTGTGGTAAATTTTTTATATAATTTAATAATTTATCTTGTGGTATTGTAATTTTTCCTTTACCTTCTTGTTTACCTCTGATATAGGTTTTTATACTAATTTCTAAATTTGTTGTAGTTAAAATCAAAGATCCTTCTCTTTCTTCTAAAAGATAGTTTTGTAATATAGGTAGCATAGATTGTTTTGTAGAAGATTGTCTAGCTATTTGTAATCCTTTTAATAAATTTTCTTGCAAACATGTGAAATTCATATCTTACCAGTGTTAATTACTTATATACTTAAATTATATACCAAATTGATTAAAAAATATAGACCTTTTATTCTTTATCTTATTATATATAAATATATAGTAGTAATAGTAGTAGAGCCTGTGGATATGTTGAAAAGTAAATAAAAGATAGTCTGGAATTAGGTTTTCAAAAATGATAAGTATGTGGATTATTTATGTATAAAATGTATATAAATATGTGGATTAAATTAAACTATGCATAACTTAATAATTATAAACAAAGTTATTAGACATTTATCCATATAAAAAACTGAGTTACCAACAAAATATCAACAAGTTATCATTAATATTAAAATAAAAAGCTAAGATAATTTATCTTAGCACAAATTGCAAATCAATATCTAAATTATATTTTTGGCTTTTTTGCTCAACTTATTTTCCTTAAATTAATAATATACCTGATCAATTCATATTTTTTAGATTTTGAGCTATAATTTTGATCAAGTACTCCTCCCAAATTCTCAGCAATTTTTCGGCTGGGAATATTGTTTTTGGCAACAGGATAAATTACTTCTTTATAAAAAGAATACTTTTCTGTGAGATAGGTTATTATAGCTTTTGCAGATTTCTTTCCTATACCTTTTCCGTGAAAAGAGTCTTTTATCCAAATTCCTATTTTAGGAGAATGTGATTTTAGCTCATGCAAACCAACCATACCTATAAACTTATTAGGTTTTTCCTCCAGAATCATCATAATCAAAGATTCGTTATTGGAATTTTGATTGATAGCTGAATTTACAAATTCAAGAGTCTCATCAAGACATCTTGGTTTGTTAAAAGAAGTGAACTTTACGGTATTATCCGAGATCGATCTAAACATTTCTCCAGTATATGCTATATCTATTGGTATTAATTTAAAGTTATCACAATAAATAACAAGATCTTGATCAAACTTAAATTTTTCTAATGACATAATCTTTCTTATAAAGTACGATAAGAAGTATATCACTTTTATATAAAATGTCAAGATTATACCTACATAATTAAAATTAATATATCAAAAACAATTAAAAATATTTTTAGTAAATTACTATTGACAAAATTATTAAAATAAGATATGATAAGTATGTAAATTTATCATATAAATTTAACATGGTAACTAAAAATAAATCTGAAAGTTTAGATGAAAAGATTACTCAAGATAGTCTAAAAAACTGTCAAAACTGGGAATTAATAACAGAATTGGGTTTCTTTAATCTTTATAAAGATACCCAAAATAGCCTATTTTGGCTTGAATGTGGAGCTGTATTCGGGCCATATAAAACTTTTGAAGAATCTTGTTTAGCTTCTAGAGAATAATAAATTTTAATTAAGAATTATATTTAATTTTAAGATAAGACACACTTTATATAGTATGTCTTGTTTTTTTATTTTATATTTTTTAATATAAATATAAAAATTAAATTTTAGTAAATATAGATTGACAAAAACTAATATTGATGATATATTTAAATTTGTACACTTATTGATTGAGAGGTTTAAATGGATCATTTTGACAAAATTATTGAACAAAGTTTCAATGATTTGGAGAAATGGGAGGTTGTTTTTATGGGTGAGGTTGTAGATCTTGCCTATGATCGAGAAAGAGATCTTTTTTGGGTGGGATATGCTTCTCACTATAAAGATAAATGGAATGATCAATGTTTCGGTGGGAGCGGAATATGCTTCCATGCGAAAAATTTAAAAGAAGCTAAAGTTTTAATTGATAAAATGATATTAGAATACAGCTTGAACAATAATTAATTTTATAGCCTCCTAAATTTAGGAGGCTATTTTTATATTGAAAAGCCAAATAATTTGTTCTATGTGGAACAAAACCAATTTAATATAATTTGTATATTTAAAACAATATGCTCTTAGAGATTCGTAATAAAGATCAAGATGTGGTGCTACATTGCTTTATAATGGTAATACCTATGTAGTATTGTTTTCAGATTCAGAAGAAGATTGTTCTTACACTGAGGGTCTCGATTCTAAAGATCTTGATAGTTTGTGTGAATATCTTGATCTTGAAGAAGGTTCTTTTGATGAAGATTAGGAACACATTTAATTTTTAATTAATATAATTTTCTTGGATCACTCTTAATTGGGGGGTCTTTTTATTTTTTGGATAATGACAAAAATTACAAAATAAGGTATACTATTAAGTATAAGAGAAAGAATTTAATTTAAAGAAGATATTATGGCAAATAAAAAAGAAGTTTCAAATTATGGAGCAGAACAAATTGATGTCCTAGAAGGATTAGAACCTGTCAGAGTAAGACCTGGAATGTATATTGGATCTACTGGAACTGAAGGACTTCATCATTTAGTTTGGGAAATCGTAAACAACTCTATCGATGAGGCTATGGGGGGCTATTGTGATGAAGTAATCTTAGATTTATTACCTGATGGTATGGTGAGAGTGGAAGATAATGGTAGAGGTATTCCCGTTGACTTACATCCAAAAACTGGCTTATCAGCTTTGGAGACAATTATGACCAAGCTTCATGCTGGAGGTAAATTTGGAAAAGGTGGATATCAAGTATCTGGAGGTCTTCATGGAGTCGGAATTTCTGTTGTGAATGCTCTCTCTGTTTATACTGAAGTTATTGTAAATAAAAATGGTCAAAAATATAGACAAGAATTTTCTAAAGGATTTCCTACAACAGAGTTACAAAAATTAGGCAAAACAGATGCTGGAAATGGTACAATTGTTACTTTTAAGCCTGATGATACTATTTTTTCTGAATTAAAATTTAATAAAGATAAAATCTATAATTACTTAAGATCACAAGCTTATCTAACTAAGGGAGTTAAAATTATTATTAATGATCTTAGAAAAGAAGAAGAAACTGATGACTATACATTTTTCTTTGATAGTGGAATTATTTCTTATTTAGATTATCTTTTTCATGGAGAAGAGCCAAGACATGCAACTCATTTTTATTGTAATAAAGAAAAGGATAATATTTTGGTTGAAGTGGCACTCAAATATTCTAAAGATTTACAATCCACAGAATTGTCCTTTGTAAATAATATTATTACTCCTGGTGGAGGAACTCATTTGACTGGATTTAGAACTGCACTTACCAAAGTTATTAATGATTATGCTCGTAAAAAAGGATTTTTAAAAGAAAAGGAAGAGTCTCTGACAGGAGATGATGTAAGAGAAGGTTTAGTAGCTGTTATTTCTATCAAATTAAAAGCACCTCTTTCTCCTCAATTTGAAGGGCAAACTAAAGAGAAATTGGGAACTGTAGAAGCAAGAAGTGCTGTCGATAAACTATTTGGAGAGGCATTTAAAGATTATCTAGATCTAAATCCACAAGATGCTAAAGCAATTGTAGAAAATTGTTTTTTGGCAGCCAAAGCAAGGCGAGCTGCAAAGGCAGCTAGAGAGACTGTGATTAGGAAAGGGGCCTTAGAGGGAATGACTTTACCTGGTAAATTAGCTGATTGTTCCAGTAAAAAACCTCAAGAATCAGAAATATTCATAGTGGAGGGAGATTCTGCTGGTGGTTCTGCAAAACAAGGGCGAGATAGAGGATTTCAAGCTATACTTCCTTTGAGAGGAAAAATCTTAAATGTAGAAAAAGCCAGACTTGATAAAATGTTGGCATCTAAAGAAATAAAATCTCTTGTAATAGCTTTGGGAACCTCGATCGGAGATAGTTTTGATATAGCAAGATTAAGATATCATAAGATTATTATTATGACGGATGCTGATGTGGATGGAGCTCATATTATGACTTTGATTTTGACTTTGTTCTTTAGATATTTCAAAGTTTTGATAGAAGAAGGTCATGTTTATATTGCAAAACCACCATTATATAGAATCTCGCGAGGAAAAGAATTTGTGTATGTCTATTCTGATAAAGAAAAAGAAGAAATTATGCAAAAATGGGAAGCTGACGAAAAGCAGATGAAAATTGGAGTTCAGAGATACAAGGGTCTTGGAGAAATGAATCCAGATCAGCTTTGGGAGACAACTATGAACCCAGATACTAGAGTTATGAAAGGAATTTCTATTGAAGAAGCAGAAAAAGCTGATAGAGTATTTGATGTTTTGATGGGAGATGAAGTATTACCAAGAAGAAAATTTATTCAATCTAGAGCTAAAATGGTACAAAATTTGGATATATAGATAAATTTTATGTAAATTACTATTGACAAAAATCTCTTATTGTGATATAATTTCTATTGTAATGTACATTTTAAAACTATATGATAGAAGTCTCAAAATTTGGGATAACAAATACGTCAATTAGAACACAAAATAATGGTGTTACCATTATAGATCATATTTTATTAATTAATTGTAAAAAATACAACTTAGTAATTCATTTGAAGAATAAAGAAATTATAAATGAAGTACTAACTTTAATAAGAGATTAGAGTAATTACTAGATAATATACTGATAGAAATTTAATATCCAAAGACTAACACGAGTTAGTCTTTTTTCTTTTATAGGCTCTAATAATGTAACAATATATTGACAAAAAGATAAACTGTGTTAGAATACTAAAGTCAATTGCACTTTAATAAAGAGGGATTTTTCTTATGAATGACCCAATCATTATCAAATTAGATGAGCTGATTACTTATTATCAGAATATTAAATTTAGTAATGCATCAGCAAGACTGATTTTTAAATCACAAGAAATGTCTGCTTGGTTAAGAGAAATTAAACAAGAATACACTTCTGGATCCCCATTTCTTAATTTAGTTAAGGAAAAAGAACAACACAATATTCTATCAGGGATAGTTTTATCTAGTCTAGATAGACTCTTTCCTATAAATTGGAATAAATATGGAGTTCCTACCGATGATCCAGATTTATTAATTGATCCTAATCAAGGAAATTTTGAGATTAATAACTATCTAAACTTAGACTATCTAAAGAATTTTTTTGAAATTCTAAAAGAAATTTATCAAGAACAAGATTTAGCAAAATGCCTTTTGAATATTGAATATACAAGAGGCATTCCAGATCCAAATACTGTAAGAAAACACAGTTATATTGCTTTCTCACTAAAAAACCTGAAAGCAAATATAATGATTCTTGAGAGCTTTGTATATGGAAATGTGATTTATCTTATCTTTGGTGATAAGAAAAGAGAATGGTATCTTGGGAAAACTAAGGAAGAGTTAAATTCTATACCAAATGTCTATAGATTTGAGCATAAAGATAATTATTCTTTAAAAATTGTTGAGCAAATTCAAGATTATTTGGCTAATACTGAATTAATTAATTCTAAATCTGACCAATTTGAAGAAGATGAGAATCTAATTCAAAATTCAAATTCAGAAGCAGAAGATATTAATTCTTTGATAGCTCAAGAAAGATATTTAAATTTAGTATTTATTCTTGATCAGATTGGACATGTAGATGAAGATGGAAATTTAAAGAATGTTATCTATAGTATAGAGCAAGCTCCTTCAAGAAAGCAAAAATATTATATGGTAAGTCTTCTTAGTTATTCTAAGTCAATAATAATTATGGAAAGTTTATCAGACAATAATAGTTATGATAGTAGTCTATATATTATTGAAGGTGATAAAATTCCTAATATGAAAGATGAAGATTCTAGAAGAACTTATTTGTTAAATTTACCTAATAAATCATTATTTTATCTTCCATATAATCATCGTATAGTTAGATATGCATCATATACAGCACAAGCTGTTGCTAAAATACATGAGATATTAGGAGAAGAATCTAAAATTATTATTAATCAAGAGAATGAACATCATTTTTGCTTAACAAAGAGATCTAATTATTATGACAATTGGTTTACAAAATATGATTCTGTATTAACTGAAAGAGATTATTATCTGAAAGAAGCTCTCTATTTTATGCAGAATCATTATAAAATTCCTTCTAGAACTTCTAAAGATATAGATGAAGAGAAGATGGGGAAAAATCTTCATAATTTTATTCATCATAGTATTTCTATGGGGGCAAAAATTTTTCAATTAAATCAAGATTTAATATATTGTAGAGAGAAAATTCAAAACTTTAATATTCTCTCTGATCAAGATATTTGGGAAAAACTGAAAATTTTTATCCAAACTAATGGTAAAAGACCTCTTCTCAATTACAAAATTGAGCCTTTTAAAGGAGAGATGATTGATTTGGGACGTAAATGTGTAAAATGTTCTTCAAGAAAAACTTATACCAATGCTACTCAAGAACAGGTAGAATTCTTTGAGTGTTTCTGGAAAAGAGAGATTATAGAAAAATATCTTCAAGTCTGGAATCTAATTTGGTATATGAAATTTCATAAACAAATTCCACCTGACTATATTATGTATATCGATGAAAAAACTGGTAAAAAAGTTAAATGTAGAGACAATTTTTTAGGTAATTTGAGAGAAATTTATGATGGTTATTTTCAAAGAAAAGACACTTTTTATAAGTGGCTTCCCATCAGAATGCATATTGAACTTGAGAAAGCCAAGCAAATCTGTGAAGATGTCAGACTACAAAAAAGTATTCTTAGATATAGCCCTGTGATACTTAAGCTGAAACAAGGAGAAAAATTAAATGAGAAAGAAAAGTCATTAATTTATGATTTAATTAGAGGCAAAAGTTCTGGACCTCTTTATCCAGAACAAAAACAAGAGTTTGAGAAATTGATCAAACAAATGAAAGATTAATCTATTTTACTAAAGCCTCACTTAAAAGTGAGGCTTTTTAATTATGTGTTTTTTTAAATAAAAAATCCCAAGATAATTAAATCATGGGATAAATAAAAATTATATAGTGAAAAAGAAATTTTAATCTAATTTATTACGATAAATACCAAGTTTGGTATCATTAATCGGAATATTCATAGAATGAAGTTCTCTTTCATGAGATCTGACTAAAGTAAATTGAGTTGGATCAAAATTCCAATTTAGTTTTTTGCCAAAAGCAATAGCTTGTTCACCAGCATGTTGTCCTTCTCTTAGTCTTCTCAAGTGGGCTCTGACTTTAACAAGTCGCCCTTCTTCTTCATATTCACAATCTCGTGATTGCTCTATTTTATAATCTTTATCTTGTTCTTTGCAAGATTGAAGATGTTTGATAGTCGGCAAAAGAAGTTTATTCTCAATAAATCTAATATTATTGTTTCTGCTTTTGGACTTATTTCTTGACTTACTATTCCCTAAATTAGGCAGAGCATAGTTTGGTACTATTAAATTCGCTATCTCAGTCAATACTAAACTTCTCAATATTTCATAAGCAATAGGTCCTTTTTTAGGTTCAAATCTTTCAGATAAAACAGAAAGCTTATAATAAGAGTTAAAACTTGCTAAATCTCCGTTTTTATCTATGAAAAACCATAAATTAGTATCTTTATTTGCAATAAATGTATTTCCATTTGCTTTTAAAATGAATTCTTTAGGAATTTCTTTATAAATAAATATTCCACACAAAAGTTCATTCTTTAAAATATTTGAATCTGTATAACAATTAAATCTTTTTTTTAAATTTTTCACTTCATCAGAATAACAAATAACTTTATTTGTTAATATATTGGGTAAAGTAAAGTTGTTAATTAGAGATTTATTTAAGAATATATTGGGGACAGAATATATTCTAGATGCATAAATATTTTCTAAAAGAAGATTATTTGCTTTATTAAGAGAAGAATAAGAATCCCATTTATCAATTATAAAATCACTCAGTATTGATTTTATAATTGAATATGAGTTAATAGCTCCAGCTATGTGGAGAATAATACCAATTATAAATTTATAATTTCTTAGATTATATAATTGATTTTTAGAAAGTTCTGTTAATTTACTAACAGATTTCGATTTTTTACTGATATTCTTAGTGTAAATTATTTTATCTAATATTACTTGAAATAAAATACCAAAAAAATTACTAAGATGAATCTCTTGATTATTTAATCTAGCATAGCTATCTATAAGATCTAGATTTTTTATAAATATCTCAAATTCATTTTCTAATTTACTTTCTTGCTCAAAATTAGTTACAAATATTTCCTTAAGCCAAACTTCTACTCCATATAAGATAAATGTATTATGTAGGTAACCATCTTTCGATATTGCTTTAACAAAATTTTTGAATAAATCTATTGAATTAATACTCATAAAAGACCTCATTTGTGAAAGTACAGAAATTGACTTTATAAGTATACATTAATATCTAATTTTGTCAAGTAATTATTACAAAATTATAAAAAATCATTATCGAATCATTTTAAAACAAAAAAATCCCTTTTCGGGGGAGAGCCATTCAGCTTAGCCTCGTTTTAGAGATTATTATTTGTAATAAAATCTCTAAAAGAACTAAATGGTCTTATCTCTTTTTTTAGTATAGCATAAAGGATTTATTATTGTCAACATATACTTTATACTATTATTACAAAAAAGACTACTTTATAAAAGCAGTCTTTTTTTGTATTTTGGTGCTAGGAGAGGGACTTGAACCCTCACGATATTTGAGTATCGGCGGATTTTAAGTCCGCTGCGTCTACCAATTCCGCCATCTTAGCTGTAATTATTCATAATTACTATAGATATTATAAACAAAAAAATAATATATTGCAATAGTCTGATATGAATTTTTAATATTTGTGATATAGTAAGTATATATAATTTTATTTTAATAATTAAGTATGAATATTATTCAAGTTAAAAATCTAGTCAAAAAATATAAAAAAGCGGATAAAAATTCGGTTGATAATATTTCTTTTAATGTTAAGGAAGGTAGTTTTTTTGCTTTTTTGGGAGAGAATGGAGCTGGGAAAACAACCACAATATCTATCTTGACAACAACTTTAGCAAAAACTTCAGGAGATATCATTATAAATAAAAGAAATATAGATAAGTATCCTGCCAAAATAAGAAAAGACATCGGTATTATAGCACAAAAACCATCTTTAGATGAGAACTTAACTGGTGAGGAAAATATTAGAATTCACTCTGCACTATATGGTGTTTATAGTTTTAGACCAACATATTCATTAATGTCAGAAGATTACAAACAAAAAGTAGAAGAATTGATTGATTTGATTGATATGAAAGACTTTTTACATAAAAAAGTAAAGACTTATTCTGGTGGTATGAAAAGAAAACTAGAAATTATAAGAAGTCTGATACATGAACCTAAAATTTTATTCTTGGATGAGCCAACTACTGGACTCGATCCCGTTAGTCGAAAATCAATTTGGGAGTATCTTAATAATTTAAGAAAAGAAACTAATTTGACAATCTTTCTTACAACTCACTATTTAGAAGAAGCTGAACAAGCTGATCAAGTTGCTATTATTAATCATGGAAAAATTATTTTGAATGATACACCAGAGGGAATAAAGAAGACTTTGTTGAATGATTATGTTATTTTGACAACTAAATATATAGATAAACTAAAGAAAGAATTACAAGATAAAAAGATTAATATTATAGAAGATTTATCTAAAGAAAATTCTGTGGCTTTAGATATTAATAAAAGCTGGACTGTACAAAAATATATAAAAATGATAGATACAGAAATATCTGATGTATCCATTATAAAACCAACTTTAGAAGAAGCTTACCTTAAATTATTATCTTAAATATAACTTATATGACAAATCAAATCAATGCTATTTCGGCTATTGCCTACAGGGATATTACAAAATATATCAAAAATCCAAGTAGAGTTTTGATATCACTTATTTTTCCAGTAATTTTTATAGTTGTTTTAGGAGGAAGCTTTAAGGCAAATGTACAGACTCCTTATGACTTTATGATATTTACCTTTGTGGGAGTTTTGGGACAAACTATTTTTCAGACTGTGGCTCAGGGTATAATCTCTTTGGTTCAAGATAGGGAACAAGATTTAACACAAGAGTTTTTTGTAGCACCGATAGCTAGAGTATCAATTTTAATCGGTAAAATTATTGGAGAAGGATTTGTAGGATTTATACAGGGTTTAATGATTTTATTAATAGGATTATTAATTGGAGTTACATATTCATTTATGGATATTCTTATATTTATTCCAATTATTATATTGGTTACGATTTTAGGAGGAGCTTTTGGATTATTAATTATTTCATTTGCAGATGATAGTCAAAATATCAATAGAGTCTTTCCTTTATTTATATTTCCTCAGTTTTTCTTAGCAGGTGTCTTTACTCCTATAAAAGATTTACCTTTATATTTATTGATTCCATCTAGATTAGTTCCATTAACTTATGTTGTGGATTTGTTTAGAAATGCTTTTTATAGGAATACTCCTGAGGTTAAGGAGTTTATAACAATTTTTCCTATTTGGATTGATGTTTTAATTATAGTAGTAATGATTATAGTTTTTATGACTTATGGTACTTTAGCTATTTCTAAAAAAGAAAGAGATAGATAATTGCTCCTCATATGGACAAAATATGTTTTTTTTGTTATCATATATTCTAATTACTAAAGATATAATGGTTAAATAAAGTATTCTGTATAGTTTTTTTATAAAATTTAAGGTTATAATATTTCTTTTATTAATAGATTCATTTATAGTATTTTTACATATAAATTTTAGTGAGCTTAATACATACTATGATCTTGATCAAGAAAGAAATTTACCAACTTTTTATCAATCTGTCAAATTAATAGTTTTTGGAGTATATTTATTGTATAAGTCATATATTGATAAATATAATAAATGGTTTTTTTGGATCTCTGGTATAATTTTTATTTATATAGGATTAGATGAAATAATTATGATTCATGAAGATTTTCCAGAATATGCTAATCATTTTTTTCCTGGAATGGCTTATAATCTAAAAATTTGGGCAGAAAGTTACGGTTATGAGGGAGCAATATGGGTATTATATGCTATCTTTTTGATTTTATTTAGTGTACCTTTTTTAATTTATGAACTAATTCATTTGATAAAAAATTACAAATATAATAAATTATCTTCATTTATGATTTTTTTAGGTACAACTTTATTTCTAAGTGTATTATTTATAGAAGGTTATGCAACAACTGAAAAATTATCTAGAGAAGAATATAATGTGATGGTATTATTTGAAGAAAGTTTTGAGCTATTAGGTGCCTCTTTACTGACATTTGCTTTCTTTCAATGGAAAAAGCCACTTAAATTTGATGTAATGAAATTTTTAAAATAAGAATTATTATTAAATAAAGTATGATATAATATAGTTGATCCAAAGTTCATTCATAAAGATTTCATTATTATGAAAATAGCATTCACAGGTTCACATGGTACTGGGAAGACAACTTTAGCTAAAAAGTTGTCAGAAGATTTAAATTTAGATTTGATTACTAATATTTCTAGAAATTATTATAAATCAAATAACATTGAAAACTTTGAAATACTTACTAAAGATGAAAGGTGGATTCATCAGAAAAATCTTTTTAATCTTGAAATTTTAGAAGAAAGTAAATATAGTAATTTTGTGACTGACCGGTCTATTATAGACTTTCTTGCTTACACAGTTCTGTATTCTAGGTCATCTTTAATAGATATGGGAAAGCTTATGGAATCAGCTAAAAAAATCACTTTTGGATATGATTATTTATTTTATCTTCCTATAGAATTTAATTATCAATCAGAAATAGGTAGAGCAAGTAAAGAAACTCAAGTTGAAGTTGATGATAGTATTAAATTCTTGATAGATAATTTTAAATTACCACATTTTGTAGTAAAAGGCACATTAGAAGAAAGATTAAATTTTATTAAAAAAGTGATCAACAAGTAGATAAGAATGTTTAGATTATATTTTTAAAATATAATCTTTTTTATTAACATTAACTTTTTAGATTTGATTGACAAGTATATATACTATGTTAACATATATATATACTATTAAAAAAATATAATATGAATAATATTGAAAATAACTCATATGAATCAAATCAATCAGAAAAGATACAAACTAATCCTGAGTCAGAAGTAAAGAAAATAGATAATTTACAAGAAGAAGAAAATAATAAAAAAGAAAAATTAATTAAGCTTAATGATGAAAAAAATAAACTTCAAAAAAGTCTTGAAGAATATAAAGTAATTTTAGATGGTTTAGATGAATCAGATGAAGGTGGGGAAAAAGAACTGTATACTAGTATAATATCTGTGATTGAAGATAAAATGAAAGAGATTTCTTCACAAGAAGAAGCAAATACATCATCTGATGAAAGATTTGAAGAATTTCTAGATGATGAAGAAGATGATTTTGACTCTTTAATAGATGGTGCACTTAATAATATAAAATCAGAACAAGTTACTACCAAGAATTTAGAGGATGACACAATAGATTCCTTAATAGAAGATTCTTCTGAAGTTATTGAATCAGAAAAAATTCCTGACTTTGAAATTTCTGATGAAACTGGATTATCAAAACAAGGAGAAATTATCGCTGAATTAAAAGAATCTTTACAAAATTTAGAAAATAATCCATCTTTGGGAATTGCAGAACAAATTACACAAGAAAGATCTTTAGAGTTACAGAATCTAAATAAAAAATTTGAATCAAGTAAAGAGCAAAAAGGCATTTTAAATTCTAAGATTGAGGAAGCAATGACTCGATTTCCAGGTATGTCTGTAGATGAGTTTGTATCAGCATATCCTAAATTAGAGAATAAAGTTATTGAACTTAACTCAAATATAGAAGAAAGTCAGAAGAATATAGAGTTATTCAATGAAGAAACTGAACAAATGATAGATAATGCTAGAAAAGAAGAGTTAGAAAAACTTAAAGAGAATATCAAAGAATTAGAATCAAAATATATAGGAAGTGAAGCAGAAATATATGATAATAAAGTGATTTTAGATAAAGAATTACAGAATTTACTTGATAATCCAAAAGAACTCTTTAGTGAAAAAAATATTGCTGACATTTATAGTATTTATGGTTTGGATGAAGGGAATAAATATATACAGACACTATTTGAAGCAAGTGATAAAGCAAAAGATGAGTCAATGAAAGACTCAATATCAAAAAAAATGTTTAGAAATACATCAGATTATGTGTTAGGAAATTATAAAATGGAAGATGGTGATGTCTCAGAAGCTTTAAGCAATGATATAGGTGATAAGTTAATTCAATTACAAGAATTAAATCCTGATTCGAAAACAATCAATAAAGCATTAAAATTAACAGGACAAGCCAGATTGGTATATTTGACTGAATCAAATGATCCTCAATTAAAAGAATTAGCATTCTGGATTAATAAAGATTCTAATTTGGAAGATGTTTTACAATCATACCCACAGTATCAAGAAATATTTAATAAATCAGTTGAAACTAAATTTGATAAACAAAAAAATGATGAATTTTATTTGAGAAGTCAAGAGGAAGAAAAAAAATCAATAGATCAAATAATATCAAGAGAGAGTCGTATTTATAAGGAAAAAGAAACTAGCAACATAGCTGATCAAATCCGTGAAGCTAAAGACTCAGAAGAATATAGAAATCTGGATAACCTAGATCAGACTATGATGTCTTATAAAAGAGCATTAGAACAAGGACAGGCTGATACTAATCTTATAAAAACACTAGAATCAGTAAATGATAAATATAGCTTTAAAGATGGGGAATTTAATTTACAGTGGGATTGGGCTAAAAGAGACTCTTTAATATCTGAGATAGATAAAATCTCTTCTGAACTCTCTGCCAAAGTAGGAAGTGGTAAATTTGGTGAAGTAAGTGATTTTGATAATGTAATGAACAAACTTTCAAAGGATATAGATACTGAAAGTAAAAAATTTATTCTTTTGAGAAATAATAAGGAGATTAATCGTTTGAAAGAATTACAAAATACTGTAAATTCAGAAAAACAAAAATATATAGAATTAAAAGAAGAATTAAATAAAGAAGTACAAAAATGGCAAGAGGCAACATCTATTAGAGAGGAATTATCTAAAAAATATAAACAACTTCCTAAATATATTCAACAAAAATTAGAAGGTATTAATGATACATCTTTTGATAATATAACTAAAATTATTAAAGAATCATCTTCTGAAATTCTAAATTATGAGCCTGATCAAGAACTAGTTTCTAAGAGAGAAAATATTGCTAAATTAAATCAAAAATTAGAGGATAGTAGAAAATAAATAATTTACTATCTATAAAAAAGCATAGTGATAAAAAACTATGTTTTTTTGTTTTAATTGCTAATATAAAAATTTTTTGTTAGAATAAAGGAAAGAATTTAAATTACTTATGCAAAAAATTCTATTTATAATCTTAATAATAACTGTAATTACAGGTCAAATTACAAGATTTGGTAGTTTAGGAGTAGCTACAGATTTTGTTTTGATTGGAATTCTAGGAATATATTTTTTAAATAAAATTATTAGAAAAGAAGAAATTCCTTTTGCTCCAATTTTGGTTTGGTTATTTATTTTTATTTTTTATCTTTTAGCTAGTCTATTGTTTAACATGAGTTTTATTATTTCTTCGAGTGGAGAAATTGGAGCCTTTCTGTATTGGTTAAGATTATTTAGTTATTTAACTTTTATTATTCCAGTAATAGATTTTTTGGATAAAAATAGAGAAAAAGGTTTGATTTGGATATGGAATAGTTTTTTTTATACAGGAGTTATTCTTTCTATTTTAGGATTCTTACAATTAATACTATTCCCAGATTTTTCTTTTATGGCACAATATGGCTGGGATCCACATCAAGGAAGATTGCTTTCAACTTGGTATGATCCAAATTTTTTAGGTGGATTCCTTGGATTATCTTTATTGGTGGTATTGTCAAGAGTTTTAGTTTCTCTCAAAGATGAGGATTGGAAAAAAAATAAAAAACAAATTATATTTTGGTTATCAGGCAGTGCTATTATATTCATAGCTTTGTTTCTAACTTATTCTAGGAGTGCATTATTAGCTTTTGTTATTGGTATGTCAGTCTTGACATTGTTTTATTCAAAAAAAACTTTGATTATTATGATGATTTTGATGAGTATAGGTATTTCATCTAATTCTCGTTTACAGGAAAGAGTTATGGGAATCATCACTGTAGATGTTACAGCCTCCTTAAGAATCCAAAATTGGCTAGATACAATACAAGATATAGAAAAAAAACCAATTTTAGGAATAGGTTATAATACAATCAAATATCAGACTATCAAAGAATCTTCCCTTAACTCAGCTTCTGGAAGAGATAGTAGTTTATTGACTCTTTGGTTAACAGGTGGAATTATTGGGCTTGGAATTTTTATTTCAATGATATTTAGCAAAATTTTAGATTGGATTCAAAAATTTTTAGAAACTAAACTAAAAATAGAAAAAGCAATGACATTGGCTTCAATCTCTGGAATAGCTTTAATTTTGGTACATTCTATGTTTGTAAATAGTATTTTCTTTCCACATATTCTTTTATTTATAATCTTTTTATTTGCAATTTAATATGAAAAAATTCAAAAAATATGTTTAGACACTATATAAACACAACAAATTTAAATTTAGGTTAATAATCTTCTTGTTGAATTTAATGATTCAATCTACAAAAATATAAATTTTAAGTGAAAAAAACTTTAATTAATAATATAAAAATATGATATAATGAATTCTGTAATCATAAATTATTTTATGATAGTACATTTTGATAGTTATCCTTATCGTGAGAGGTTTAGCATGAAAATAGAGAAAATTAATGAATGTGTATTCAAATTTGGGGGGTTATATATAAAATATTCTGGTTTAGAAATAGGCATAAATAAACCATCTCGAATTGAACATATTGGATTAAAAAGACTAAATCAGATAGGTTTAGAAACACCTAAATTTATTAGTGTTCCTTTACTCAATGAGAGACTTATATTTATTGAAGATGGAGGAATTTCTTTAGGAGAAATATTAATCAACAACCCCAAAAGGGGTTTGATGTATTTATAAGAATACCTAGAATTTTTAGTAAATTGGATAAATCAAAGAAAGATTGTTTCACAAAATTTTACAATTTTAAACAGAAATCCTTGGGAAATGGGGATAAAAGTTTTGAATAAGTTGTCTGAAACATATAGTTGCGAATATCCTTTAATCGAAGAAGTTTCTAATCTTTTAAGTAATCCACCTGAATCAATAAAAGTAATAGAAGAACATGGTGACTTTCATTTTGGCAATATTTTAATAAATAAAGATGATAAATTTTTATTTATTGACCCTCAACTAGGGATTAATGTAGTTGAATCACCTTTTGTTGCTATGATATATACATGGTTCTTTGTTTTTGCAAGTCCAGATTATAAATATACAAATGAGGTAATGAATTTAATTGAAAATTTTAGTAGAAAATTAGATTGTAATTATTTCCTTAGTCTATTTATTTATCCTACAATGATAAGATGTTTAGACAACTCTTTATATATCTAAAAAATTTAACTTAGTAAATAAAAGAGAATGGATAATAGATAATGCTACTAAGTTATTCTATTCTTTACAGTAAGGTAATAAAAAATTGAGAACTTATTTAAAATGTTCCCAATTACAAAATATAACTAGTAAAAATTATACCTTAATCTACAAAAATATGCAAGTACCAAATATTAGAGTTTTGTTCATAAGACATGGAGAAAGTATTGTTAATCAAGATTCATCTAGAATTGCAGGACAATCTCCAAAGAGCAACCTATCAGAAATTGGGAAAAAACAATGTATATATTTAGGGAAAAGGTTAAAAAAAGAAAATGTAAAACCTTTTGCTGTCTTTTCTTCTCCATTTATAAGAGCTAAAAAGACGGCAGAAATTGTTCTAAAAGAGTCTAATCTAAATTTAGATATAGAAATAATAGAAGATTTGAAAGAATTTAGTGCAGGAGATTGGGAAGGAGAATTAAGAAGTCAAGTTTATACAGATAAACAATTAAGATTAATGAATACTCTTGGTTATATTTTCACTCCACCTAATGGAGAATCTCAAAGAATGGTAGAAAGAAGAATTTCTAATTGGTTTGAAGATCAAATCTTGTATAACCCTAAATTTTTACAAGATGATAAAGAAAAATTGATTTTAATTTTTTCTCATGGGATTACTATAAAGTGTATGCTTCACTATATCTTAGGATTTAGTGACAGATTTATTTATAGATTTGAACTAGCTAATACTGGAATTTGTGAGTTTAAATTTACACAAGAAGGTTGGTACCCGATTTCTATTAATGATCACTCCCATCTTAAAAATCTATAGTTTTAGAGATTAATTTTAACATAAGTTAGTTAGATTACTTTAACTAACTTTTTTATTACAAATAAATATAGTATAATAAAAATAAATATAATCTTTAATTTTAGTATGAAAAAACTAGCCTTTATTTTAGCTCTAGTATTGCCGTTGTATGTTATTCGATTTAAAGTTTTTTTTATCCCAACCAATTTATTTGAAATTTTGGCTATAATATTTATTCTAATTTGGCTTTTAAAAAATAAATTTGGAGGAGTATCAAAACTTTGGAAGACTTTTAGTAATAACTATATCTTTTGGATATTTGGAATAATTTCATTTATAGGACTTATAAACACAAATCAAACTTTGGATTCTCTTGGAATTTGGAAATCATTTTTTATAATCCCATTAATATTAGGGATGATTTTTATTAATAATCAAAAGTTATATGATGGCTTTATAAAGGGTTTAATTATTTCAGGCTTATATATTAGTGGAATCAGTATGATGCAAGTCTTATTAGCGGGATTTAGGCAAGATTTTAGGCCAGTAGCACTGTATAATCTAGGACTTGATCCTGCTGTTAGTCAGGGTGGTTTTGCTAACTATATTGGAATGTACTTGACTCCAATTATTTTTTTAAGTTTATATATTAATTTTACGAAGAATCAAAAAATAAATTATTTTATTACAGGATTTTTAATTTTAGGAAATATTATAACACAATCTTATATATCAATCTTAGCAATGATATCAGGTTTTTTTATATATTTTGTAATGATATTTGTCTCATCAAAAAAGATGAATATTAAAAAAATTACGATTAGTTTTTCAATCATAATATTAGTCTTAATAGGATTTATATCTTGGCAATCCAGAACCTCAAAATTTCAAAATTTATTCGATTTAGAAAAAAGAAATTCTATTACAACAAGAATTCAAATTTGGGATACTACTTTGAGTTTAATTAAAGAGCAACCTATTCTTGGGTATGGGTTGGCAGATTTTCAATCTAATTATGAAAGAGAAGTGCCTAAAAAATATTTCCCCCCTTTTGAGTGGTTGGTACCTGAACCCCATAATTTATATCTAGCCTTTTGGTTTCATACAGGAATATTAGGAATAATTTGGTTAGGTTTAATTATTAAAAAGTCAATTTATAGTCTATTGAGTAATAAAAATATACTTTGGTTAAATATTTCTTTTGCAAGTATTTTGATTTATGGATTGTTTGATACTGTCTTTTGGAAAAATGATCTGGCTGTTTTATTTATGATTGTATTAATTGGTTTATTTATAATAAAAAAAGCCCCTAAAAATATTAGGGACAGGAGTTTAGTTGATTAACATATCTTGAATTAAATTATTAAAATAACAAATTAAAATTTATTACGATAAACTCCAATTTTCAAATTATTCTCTACTACTTTATGAGATTTAATCTTTTTTTCGAAAGATCTTACTAAGGTAAATTGAGAATGATCAAATTCCCAAGATATTTGTTTTCCAAAAGAAATAGCCTCTTTACTGGCTTTTTGTCCCTGATTTAATCTTCTTAGATGAGCTCTAACTTTAATAAGTCTACCAGATTCTTCATATTCATAATCTCGTGATTCTTGAATAGATTCATTTGATACATACTTATAATCTTGTAAAGATTTTATCATTGGAAGCAAGACTTGATTTATAATTATCTCAACATCATCACTATTTCTTTTACTTCTTGTATAAGATCTTTTTCTTTGAATTTCTAAATTAGGAATAGCACAAGTTGGTACTAATAAATTTGCTATTTCCGTTAGGATTAAGCTTCTTAAAATTTCATAATAGATTAATCCATTTTTAGAGTCAATACAATCAAAAAAATCTGATAAAGATTGATAATTATATAAAGATAGGATACTTCCATCAAACATATTTACAGATAAAAGATAAAAAAAGATTGGAGATTTCAAATTAGGATTTTTTGGATTATACTCAAATAAGTAAATTGATATAATGTTATCTTTCTCTTCAATAACTTCTTCAAGATTAAATTGATCTAAAAATCCAGCAACCCTTTTTTTATTAGAATAAACAACTTTATAGTCATTAGTCAAAATATTTGAAATCTGCAAAAAAGATCTTTCTAATTCTATTGTTCTTAATTCATAAGATTTGTTAATAGAAATTTCTTCTGTTAACAAATAATTTTGTGAACAAAGATTTTCTTTACCTGACCAATGATTTATCTTATAAGTTTCTTTTATTTTCTTATAAATTTCCAATATTCTCAAAGTCTGGTTAGAAATAAACATCATATTATTATTAAATAACATAAATGTAGTTTCTACCAAAGATAGAGTTTTGTTTTTAAGAAAAGAATTTGACACTACATTAGTTATGGTAACGATCTCTAAATATATTTTTTGTTTATCCTTAAACTTACTGATAATTTTGTTATAAAGAAAACGACTTATTATTGTCATTAACTCATTTAATTGAAGTTCAAAGTTGTTTTTAAACAATAATTTTAAAAGAGGAATAGTATAACCTAATACTTTTTGAAAGTTTTTGATGGTTTCAACAGAACATTCGGTTTCTTTAAAAATTTCATTAATAAATAAATCTAAAGCTTCTACAAAATTAGTATATTTGGAATAATTATAATCCTGAATATAGGATTCTCTTATTTCAGTATATATTTTAAAGAGATTGTTAAAATTACATACGAGATTCTCAATATCTTTATGATTTCTCATTGTTTTAAAAGTGCTAAATTTACGTATCAATAATATATTAATACTTTTTTTTTGTCAACCTAAAATATCTTTTTCATTATTTGTAATTATAATTTAACAAAAAAATCTCACTAAATAAATAGTGAGATTAAAATCTAATTTATATTGCCATAGGGACACCAAATCCTTTTGGACCAGTTATGAAATCTTTCAATTCAATGTCTTCCCATTCTAAATTTAGAATATCATCAAGTGAAGTAATTTCTTTCTTGAATCTTATTTGGGGTTTTGAAGAACAAAAATTTTTGTCAGATAATTTTTTAGATTTATACTCTTCAATTAGAAGATTAACTTTTTTCAATTGATTATTATAGATATGAACATCACTGGCAGTATAAAAGACTTGCCCAAGTTCATATTTTAATAATTTTGAGAAAAGACATAACCATAAGCTAGAAAAAGCTATATTAGTAGGAAATCCAAGATAAAAATCTGAAGATCTCATATTAAAGTGTAAGTTAAGAATAATTTTATCGTCCTCACTTTTTTGACATACAAAAGTATAAGCCCAGTGACAAGGTTCCAGAGCCATATCTTGTAATTCGGATGGATTCCAAAAAGATATAACATGTCTTCTGGAGAAAGTATAATTTTTAAGTGAAGTATATACTCTACTTAATTGGTCTATTCCATTGAAATTTCTCATTTGATAACCATATCCTTTCCCAATAGTATTAGGAACAATGTGAGACTTATTATTTTTAGATAAAAATTCTACACTTGTATTGTGATCCCAAAAATTAACTCCACGATCTTTTAAGTATTGGATATTAGTTTCACCCCGAAGCATCCAAATTAATTCTATAAAAGAATTTTTAGGTTCAAATCTTCGTGATTGGATAAAAGGTAAATTAATAAACCAATCATCTTTTTTTTCTATTATATGATGATAACTAGTACCAAATATAGAAATATTACCTCCAATATTTGTTCTATCTGTTTTTGAAGATCCACAACTTATTAATTTTTTTAGATATTCTATATAGAATAAATCTACTGTTGGTATATTCACTTATCTACACTCCTTATAATATTAGACTAGGTTTTATTTTATGAAATAGTTAACGGTACAAGATTTTAGATCTTTAGATTTTACTAAACTAAATTTATTTTTTAACTCAATAATAGATTCAGGTAAATAAACTAGATTTTTTTGAGTATAATCAAAATTATCTTGATAGAATTTAGTTTCAATTATTTCATCAATCAAATTAGAAAAAATGTTATAAACAGAAGATCCTCCTGCAATGTATAAATTTTGAATCCCTAAAGAATATGCTAACTTAATTGCTTCATGTGGTGATCTAACAATAAAGTTAGTATTCATTTTAACACAAGTAGAATTAATATAATCTGGATTAGTAGATAACATAATTATAGTTCTGTCATCTAGTTTTTTTGGTAAACTTTCTATGGTTTTTCTTCCCATAATTAAAGTTTTTCCAAAAGTTTCTGATTTGAAATGTTTTAAATCATTACGATCTTTAACAATGAGGTCATTATTATGTCCGATTATTTTATCATTTAAAACTGAATAGATGGCAAATATTCTCATTTAATTAATATTGTAAAAGTACATTTTCCATATCAATATACTATAAAAAATTAATACAAGCAAGTTAAAATATTTATATTTTTAATCAAATAACAATAAGTTAAGATTTTTCATTTGACAAAATCCAAAAAAAGAATATAATTAAATATAGTTTTAGTTTAAATAATAAGTATCTATTAATATGTTTGCAATTATAAAATCAGGTGGAAAACAGTATAAAGTAGAAAAAGGAACTACTTTAAAATTAGAAAAGTTAGATTTAGAAGAAGGAAAAACACTAACCTTTGAAGAAGTTTTACTTATATCTGACGGTGATACAACCCAAATTGGTAAACCATTCTTACCAAAAGCTAAAGTTAAAGCTAAGGTAGTTAAAAATGGTAGAGGTAAAAAAATTATTATATTCAAGTATAAAAATAAGACTAGATATAATGTTAAAAATGGTCATAGACAACATTTTACCGAAGTAGAAATTACAGATATAAAGGCTTAGAAGATAATCCTTTCAATTAGATCTAAATTTATAATATTATTTATATGAAGAAAAGTATTCACCCAAATTATCAAAAAACAGTTGTAACATGTATTTCTTGTAAAAATACATTCGAAACAATGTCTACAAAATCAGAAATAAATGTTGAAGTCTGTTCAAATTGTCATCCTTTCTATACAGGAAAAAGAACTTTGGTAGATACAGCTGGTAGAGTAGAGAAGTTTAGAGCAAAAATGCAGAAAAAAGAAGAATTTGAGGGAAAATCAAATTAATATTATTCACTAAAAAAGAAGCTTAAAAATTTCTTTTTTTAAATTTATGGATATAGAAAATCTAAAAAAAGAAGTGTTATTATTGGAAAAGGAACTTTCATCTCCTGGTATATTTTCTAATCAAGAAAAATTTGCTGAGATTTCAAGGAATCATATAGAAAAAACTAAACTTTTAGATTTATATTTGACTATTGAGAATATAAATATTCAAATTAAAGATTCAGAAGAATTATTGGAAGTTGAGTCAGATGAAGAAATGAAAGAATTACTAGAGTTAGAATTACTAGAGTTACAATCTAAATTAGTAGTCAAAAATAATGAATTAAATGATATATTACATCCAAAAGAAGAAGTTCCAAATGAAATAATAGTTGAACTAAGAGCAGGAGCTGGAGGAGATGAAGCAAGTTTATTTGTAGCAGAAATGTTTAAGGGATACTCTAATTTTTTACAAAATAATAATGCTAAAATTAATGTAATTAGTGTTTCTGAAAATAATGTTGGTGGGTTTAAAGAAGTTATATTTGAAGCTAAAGGAAGAGAAGTATATAATCTTTTGAGATATGAAAGTGGAGTTCATAGAGTGCAAAGAATACCAAAAACAGAAAAAGCAGGAAGGGTACATACATCTACAATAACAGTTGCTGTACTTGCAGTTGCAAAAGAAGTTGATAATATAGAAATAAATCCTAATGATCTAAAAATAGATGTATTTCGTTCAAGTGGTCCAGGAGGACAGAGTGTTAATACAACAGATTCAGCGGTAAGGTTGACTCATTTTCCTTCAGGAATAGTTATTTCTTGTCAAGACGAAAAATCACAGTTGAAGAATAAAGACAAAGCAATGAAAATTCTTAAAGCAAAACTATTAGCTAAACAAAAAGAAGATGCAGCCGCTGAAGAAGCAGCTAAGAGAAAAGATCAAGTAGGTACAGGAGATAGATCAGAAAAAATTAGGACTTATAATTTCCCTCAAGATAGAATCACGGATCACAGAATTAAGCAGAATTTTTCTAATATAGAAGGTGTGATGCTTGGAGATTTTTCAAAAATACTAGAAGCATTTTATGACTATAAAACAAATAATCCAGATAGTAATTTCTAAATTAGAAAATTATTCAGATACTCCAGATCTAGATGCAAGAATTATAGTATCTAGCATCTTTAATATTAAATCCAATAATTTAATATTACGGTATGAAAATATTCTTAATGATTTACAAATCAAAAAAATATTGCAAATGACTGATGAAAGAATAGATAATACCCCAGTCGCATATATTATAGGTAAAAAAGAATTTTATGGGAGAGAATTTTTTGTTAATCAAGATGTTTTGATACCAAGACCAGAAACAGAGATTTTAATTGAAAAAATTTTAGAGATAAATAAAACTGATAAAGTTAAGAATATAGTAGATATTGGAACAGGTTCAGGTTGTATTTCCATCACTTTGGCTTTAGAAATTCCTGGAGTCAAGGTGTATGCGAGTGATATCAGTAAAAAAGCTTTACAAGTTACAAAAAAAAATGCTATAATTTATTTAGGAGAAAGTTTAGAAAACTTCTCTATAGTCAAAGGTAATTTATTAGATCCATTTATATCTTTTACACAAATTGATGTAATTGTTGCTAATTTACCTTACTTAGATGAAAATCAATACACAGATGATTCAATAAAAAAAGAACCAAATTTAGCTTTATATTCTGATCAAAAAGGACTTTCTCATTATATAAAACTAATTAAGTTTATACAGAATCATCTGTTTTTGTTACCTAAATATTTATTAATAGAAGTAAATCCAGAACAAGTAAATTTTTTAACTAATTTTATACAAAAATCTTTTCCAAATATAATTAAAATACAGGTTTTAAAAGATTTAAAAGGATATAATAGACATATATTAGTTAAAAATTCAATATAGTTTGAGGAGTAGAGAAAGGAGGTGAAAAAAATGAGTGAAGAAAAAAATAAGAATGATTATGATGAAATAGAAGATGAGTTTGATGATTCTGAAGAATTTAGTTTTTGGAGTTTTAGAACAATATTCACTCTATTTTTAATGGTATTATTGATTGGAGCAGGAATTTATTCTTTCAATCGAGACTCTGAAGAATCCATTGACGAGAAAGTAGCTGATATAGAAGAAACTATGGAGGATGAAAGTAAAGAAGAACCATCTGCTGAAGAGAATAAAGATTCAGAAGAATTATCAGAGAATACACCTTCTGAACAAGCAGAATCTTCAGATAATGAAGAGAAAGTGAAAGAAGAAGATAAAACTAATGAACCTGAAAAAGTTAATGAACCTGAGAAGGTTGACGAAGTAAAATCTACTGGAGAAAAAGTATCAGTTGTAGCCCAATCTGGGGAAGGAGTTACTAATCTAGCAAGAAAAGCAATTGCTGATTATATTTCTAAAAACAATGTTGAATTATCCGTAGAACAAAAATTATTTGCTGAAACATATATTAAAGATTTATATAAATCCAAATATACAGGTCTAAATACAGGGGATTCAGTTGAATTTGATTCTAATGATATCACAGATACCGTATCTAAAGCAAAAGATTTGTCAGAAAGCCAAATTAAAGCTTGGAGTAAGTATGTTCCTTTAGTTCCGTCTTTAAAGTAAATATTTGTTTTGTAAGATAATTTAATCAAAAAAGCCCTGTCTGTTTAGATAGGCTTTTTTAGTTATAAAGCTAATTGAACAAACTAAAAAATATTAAAAAAGCCGTGTTAATTATAAACACAGCTTATATTACAAAAATTTAATTTTTATAATATTTTATAATGTAGAGATAACTCTCTCTAAATGTTTTTTTAAAGAGCTAATAGAGTTTTCTAAAAATGATTGTGCTTCATTTTTAATAATGTCATATCGGTTTGATAGATGAACCTCTTTCCCTAGAAGCATAGCTTCTTTTGGCTCTTTTTTTAAAGAATTCCAATACTTCACTGGCTTGGGAGCGATATTGTATTGGCTGTAACCAATCACGGTTACATTATTTTTAATCTTGAAATCTTTCGTGTTACTTAAAACTAGAGTTTGAATAATTAAATCTTTTAATGCTTCATTATTTTTTCTGATAGCAAATTTTTTTATATCATCTCTTAATTTAGAGATTTGTACCAACAATTTATCTACTTTTTCTAGTGTAGATAAAGTAGATTGTTCTAACTTATTCAATTCAACCAAAAAATTTTCTAGTAGATTTTCAATTTTCATAAATGATAAAGATCATATATAACAATGTAGATTATATCATATATATTCAATTTTGTCAATATTTATTAACATAAAATTAATTAAAACTAGACTAATAATAAAAAGATTAGGGTATTAATCTAATCTTCTATATTTTTTAGTTTTGAATAAAATATCTTATGATAGTTCCAAACTATGAATTAATTCATCCAAATTAATTGTAGCAACTCCAATAACACTATCAGCTCCACCATAATATACATAAACAAGATTATCTCTGATAATCATACCTTCAGGGAAAACAACATTATTTACTTGCCCAATAAGTTCATATTGCTCTTGTGGTTCTAATAATGGGTAATATGACCTACCTAAAATCTTTGTAGGGTCGTCTTTATCCATAAGTACAATTCCCACTCTATAAATATGATCTTCATTAGAAACTCCATGATACATCAAAAGCCAACCATAATCAGTTATAATAGGAGTTCCAGAGAGACCCACTTTCCAGTCATCCCAAAGCCCCATTCTATTATATAACCAGATATTTTCTTCTAACCAAGTATTACCATCAAAATCTAGTGAGTCTACAAATGCATAATCAACATCTATACCCATTCTATGGAATAACATATATTTCCCATTGATTTTTTCGGGTAAGATACAAGCATCTTTATTATCATAGTGAGGAGGAGAAATTAATACAGGTATAGTCCAATTTTCCCATTTTTCAGCTAAGAAATCTTCTTTAGAAATATGAGTCAGAGCTACTCTAGGAGATTCTACTCCGTTGTAAGCTGTATATAACATATAGACTTTCTCATCAATTAAGGTTAGTCTAGGGTCTTCACAACCAGAATTACCATTAGGAACTCTTTTTTCTTCAAAAGGCATTCTAGGTCCATACATAGGATTATCTGATCTATAATCAAAGTTTATTCCATCACTACTTCTTGCATAACCCATAACAGAAGTATTATCCATAGACATAGCTCTGTAAGCCATATGTACAATACCATCTATCTCAAGTACAGATGGGTTGAATACCGCTCTTGCTTCCCAACTATTTTGTGGTTTTGGAGTTAGGATAGGATTTTCAGGTCTTCTTATTAACTGAGGTCTGTGACTTTTTGGAGTTGTTAAGATTTTTAGTAGAGGTTCTTTTTTTACAAAAGCAATACAACATGATGTATCTGCAGCTCCATAGTATAACATAATCTTTTCACCTTTGTCTAAAGCCCCAGATGGAAAAACTATATTAGGTACATCTCCATAAATTTCATAATCTTCTTCTGGAGTTAAGAGAGGATAATCAGTTCTACCTTTAATAATATTCAAATTATTTAAATCTAGTAGAGCGGCTTCAATTCCAAAAACTTTTTTATCAGTTAAATAATTTCTGATATAAGAGTGAAAAATTATCCAACCCTTGTCAGTTTTGATTGGTTGAGCTCCAACTTCCACTTGATCTAAATTATTTCTTTGCAGAGGTAAAGTATAAGAATCTAATTTGGAATACCATTTGTCCCAATATTTTTGACTCCAAATATCTTCTATTTTATCAAATAAAGCAAAGGCTATTTTTGCTGGAGGAAGATCTGTATTTACTGATACCAAAACTGCAATTTTACCATTTATTCTCTCTGGAAATAAAGTCATTGCTTTTGCATTAAAAGGAGTAACAAGATGCTTTTCAGATATGGTATTCATATCATCAGAAATAGCAACCGCAACTTTTATTCCTTGAGGGTTAAAAGGATATTGAGATAATGCAGTATAAAAAATATAATATTTACCTTCAAAATATGTTACTCTTGGATCTTCACATCCAAATTTATCAAATTCTTGATCTGGTCTTACTAATACTTTTCTATTATGAAACTCTTTTCCATCATGAGAATTTGCTACCCCTATTTGTGAAACTGGTAAATAAACTTGTTCTTGAGCATGAAAATGTAATTTTGATGTCGCTCTATATGCCAAAATTATGTCATCATCTTTCTTCACAGGGCTTCCATTGAATGCAGATTCTGCTTCCCAAGATTGATATTTATTTGGCCAGATTACTGGATTTTTAGAATATCTTTTTATAATAGCCATAAATTTATTTATTAAGTTTATTTAGATTGTTACATTCTGATTTTGCAATTGGTAAATTAGCTTATCTAATTTTGTTGTAGCAACACATAGATAATTGTCAGCTCCACCATAATATACAAACAAATCATTTTCTCTCAAGATAGCACCACAAGGATAAACTATACCTGGTTTATTTCCAACATTATCATACCATTCATCTGGTTCAATAGCTGGAGCATTAGTTCTATAAAGAACTTTAGTTGGATCTTTTAAATCCAATATCATAATTCCAATTTTGTATTGACTAGCATCTCTATCATCAGTTGCATAATAAATAAGCAACCATCCATATCTTGTTTTAATAGGGGGAGCTCCAGCCCCTATTTTTCTACTGTCCCAAATATCATTTCTTATAGTAATACCA
>Ga0100402_1000944_pt1 | contig 33732 bp, 23 predicted proteins | sample CryGeyme20150102_FD_80419 | JGI IMG/M metagenome (GOLD analysis project Ga0100402, IMG submission 80419) | Groundwater microbial communities from Crystal Geyser aquifers in Utah, USA - Crystal Geyser metaG 2015-0102 | ecosystem: Environmental > Aquatic > Deep subsurface > Groundwater | place...
ATTCATCGCTTTTACCATAATATTTATTAACAATATCCAAACGTCTTTGAAGAATTTTCTGCAAATCTCGCTTATACAATTCTTGAATCTGGGGATCATTTACAATATTTTCAGCTTCTTGATTTAGTTTATCGATCTCAGCTTTAATATTAGAGACTTCTTCTAACACATCTTTATCACCCTCAAAAGCTTCACGAACCAAGGGTTCTTTTAATCTTGAATCAAGACTATAAGCACTTCTTGCAGCTTCAATACGTTCGTTATTAATATCATCAATTTCCTTTCTTAATGGGTCATCTTCAGCAACCACCCCATTAGACTCTCTGTCTGCCAATTCATAATGTTTTTGATTTAATTTATCTTGTATAGACTTTAACCTAGCCTGCTCTACGGAAACCTCAGCTTGGGCTTCTGCAAACCTTTGAGTAATATCGCCTGGTTTTTCTATTGAATCTTTATCGCCATCAGGCAACAAATCATTCATACTAGATACCCCTCTCTCAATAATAAGATCCTTCTCAGCCTCAATCTCAGAAAGTTGGTCAGCTATATCTTCTGGAGAGCCACCTTGTTTTATCATTTCATTTTTTTGATAATCTGGTATTTCAGCGGCCATCTCACCACTTTTATCAAGAGAATTAACACTTTCCTTTATTAAATCCTGTAGAGCCATCTCAACATCATTATGAAGACTCTCCATACCTGGTTGACCTTCAGAAAGCTCAGAGAGTTCTTTTAAAGAATCAATGTCTCCGATTTCTTTCAATTCCTGAATCTGCTTTTGCTCCTCTGTTTGCTCAATATTTTCTTTCATAATTAAATACTAGACTGAATATCCTTTCTCAGATCTTCAATCTTTTTTTCTCTTAATTTAGCAATATAGTTTGAAACAATGGCGTCTTTTTTAGCGCGAAGCTTTGAAAGCTTAGCCAGGGTCTCTTCTTCTATTTTTTTAATTTCTTTTGAAACATCCTCTTTATCCATACCTTAATTATATCACCAATTTAAAAAGACCGTGCGGTAACACGGCCTTTTTTTAATTTCACTTGCATATTAAACATCAACCTCAGCTAGCTTTGCGTTTGAAGTAATGAATAGTTTTCGTGGTGGAACCTCACTTCCCATAAGAGTATCAAATGTTCTGTCAGCTTCTTGAGCATCATCGATATTTATCTGCTTTAGAACTCGATTCTTTGGATCCATGGTTGTCTCCCAAAGCTCTTCTGGGTTCATTTCCCCGAGACCCTTGTATCGTTGAATCTTGAACTTCTTGGCTTTAGTAGAACCCTTAGCTGCCTTTGCGTCAGCATCTTCCTCAGATACTTCATCGTCACTATTACCATCCTCTCCTTCTTCCACGTCAGCATCTCCAACAATGGCGAATTTTTCTTCATCTGTGTAAGCATATTGAACGACCTTCCCTTGAGTAATTTTATAAAGTGGTGGCTGAGCAATGTACAGGAATCCAGCTTCAACAACAGGCTTAAAGTATCGATAGAACAAAGTCAGGAGCAGTGTAGCGATGTGGGCACCGTCAACGTCGGCGTCAGTCGCAATTATTATTTTCTTGTATCTAATTGCATCTAAGTTGAATGTCTCACCAATAGCGGTCCCCATAGCGATCACAAGTGCCTTTACTTCTTTTGAAGCAAGCATCTTATCTAGTCGCGCCCGCTCTACATTCAAAATCTTTCCTCGAAGAGGTAAAATAGCCTGAGTAGCTCGGTCTCTACCCTGCTTAGCAGAACCTCCAGCAGAGTCTCCCTCTACAATGAATATCTCTGAATCATTTGGATCTTTAGACTGACAGTCTGCCAGCTTTCCAGGTAGAGTTAGACCCTCTAAAGCCCCCTTTCTGAGAACTGAGTCCTTGGCGGCTTTAGCTGCTTTTCTAGCCCGAAGAGCCAAAACAGCCTTATTTATGATTTGTCTTCCCTCATCTGGATTCTCCTCTAGGAAATCACCAAAAGCTTCTGCAAAGACTGTCTCCGTAGCACCACGAGCCTCTGTAGAACCAAGCTTTCCTTTTGTTTGACCTTCAAATTGAATCTCCTCAAGTTTTACAGAAATTACAGCTGTGATTCCTTCAAGTAAGTCTTCACCAGAAAATGCTCCATCTTTTTCAGAAACTAAATTGTTTTTCTTAGCGTAATTATTTATGGTCCGAGTCAAAGCAGTTTTGAATCCTGTTACATGCATCCCCCCATCGGCAGTGTAGATATTGTTTGCAAAAGGAACAAGTCTTGAAGAAATATCATCCACATACTGAAGAGCTATTTCTACACCAACACCGTCATTTTCTTTTTCTATATGGAAAATTGTCTTGTGAACGGCTTTTTGTCCTTGGTTGTAAAATGCAACAAGAGACCTTAGCCCCCCTTCGAAATAGTACGTCTGAGATGGGGCTTCTAAGCCAAGATCTCTGAACCAGAAAATGTCATCTGATTTTTTCGAAACAGGTAATCCTGTTTTTTCCGTTATCTCTCTAGCATCAATAACTCGAACCCTAAGCTCTCGCACTAAGTATGCCTGTTGTCTAAGTCTATTTATTATAGTTTTAAAATTATAAATAATAGTCTCTGTAAAAATAGAAGCATCTGGCTTGAAGGTAATGATTGTTCCGTTATTCTTTGTTTTACCAACCTTTTTAACATCTCCCTTTTTCTTTCCTATTTCATATTCTTGAACATGAACTTCTCCATCTCTATGAACTTCAGCCTTTGTATATGTAGAAAGCGCATTAACAACAGATGCTCCTACTCCATGAAGTCCACCAGATACCTTATATCCAGATCCTCCAAATTTTCCTCCAGCATGGAGTGTTGTCATAATTGTATCGAGAGCAGAGACTTTTGTTTTAGGGTGCTTGTCAACTGGAATACCTCGCCCGTTGTCCGCGACACGAATCATATTGTCGGGAAGAATAACAACCTCAATCTCATCACAGTGCCCAGCCATGGCTTCGTCTCTAGAGTTATCAAAAATCTCCCACACTAAGTGATGAAGACCGATAGTTCCAGTAGAACCAATATACATACCCGGTCTCTTTCGTACAGGTTCAAGACCCTCAAGAACTGAGATATCTGCTGCACTATATCCTTTTGTGTCTACTTTTTTTGCAGACTTTTTTATTGATTCTTTCTTTGACATATGTTGAAATTATGGGAATTATTACTGTTTAAGTCACTAAATTATAGCATATTTAGGTTTAAAATCCCAACCATTATTAGACTAATAACCATCAAAAAAGCCTTACTCTGTAAGGCTTTTTTGATGGTTATTTATTATATATGAGTTTGAATAACTTCCTGCAGAGGTGTCCCATTTACACGAACGTCAACACTTTGAACTGTCGAAAATTGAGTTAATGTATTATACAACGAAGAAATAGCAGATGCTGTTCCACAAGAACCTCCTGTAGCAAAGAAATTCTCATCCACGTCAACATACGCAACCCCGCCGCTTATAGATAGAGAATTAATATTAGAGCTTGAGGGGATACTTGTTCGAAACCCATTTGCGTACTCTAAAGGAGTTGGCCCTATAATCAACTGATTAAGAGCGGCCATCCCCACAGACTGAGTATAAGGAACAACTCTTTCAGACGGAAATGAATCTTGGCAATTTACTAAATTCGGGTCATTTGAAATATTGTTATAATAAACATTAATGGTCATTGATTCCCCGGTTTGAGACAAATTTATTGGAACATATACCACTTGAGGAACATAAGGAGTTCCGTCTTCCCCCAAATCACCTCTTTCTGTAATAACTAAATGGGCTGGACCAGAAACACCTCCACTTATAGATGGAATAGAAGCACTAAAGCTTGCTGGATATTCAGACTCCGTATAGTAGCCCCCCGTCATCCGAACAAGTCGATCTGTTGGCTGCCCACCAGAAACCAGAACTTGCCCACCCTGCTCTATGTGAGCAAAACCAGCTTCACCTTCAAAAATCCCCCAACACCCATAATCAATAGTCCCAGTAATCTCTAGAGGAAAACTTACAACAGACCCAGCAACTGGGCTATTTACAGTTAGGCAGGACTCTTCAGAGGTTCCTACGACAACATCTTGAGAAGAGCCATTTTCACTATTCTCTATAATATCAATCTCAGATCCGTCGCCAACTGGGCTATTAAAAACATTTTGGTAAACCACCACCCCACCTAAAGCAAGCACAGCGACAATTATTCCAATTAATATCATTCCAAATCCTTTTGTATTTCTTATATTCATTAATTATTTTTAATTATCTTGTAATGTTATTTAAGACGTATTAATCATAGCATCCTTACACTTAAAAAAGCCCATAATTAGGACTTCTTTAGGTTTCGAATCATCTCCTTTATCTCTTCTAGATCCTCCTGCATATCCCGTATTTCATGCTCAGCTTTTCTATTTACTGAGTAATCATACTCAGCCATAGATCGGTCACGATCTGCTTGTCTATTTTGACTCATTAGAATAATTGGAGCTTGAATGGCTGCTAGACAGGACAAGGCTAAATTAAGAAATATAAAAGGGTATGGATCCCATGACCCAATCCAAGCAAAAACGTTTAAAATAATCCATCCAGTCAAAAATAAAAAGAAAATTATTATAAATGACCAACTTCCCATCATAGAAGCCAATCGATCAGCCGCTCTCTGAGAAAAGGTTAATTTCTTTCTAGGTCGGAAATCCTGTGGTTGATATTCTTTTTTTCCTTTAATTTCTTCCATTGTTTTTATTATACTATCTTTTCAGATTATCGAAGCTCCCAATCTCCTTTTGAGTTAATCTCTTCATATACCGGACCCATAACAGCATTTATTTCTTCATCTGTTAGGGTTCGGTCGTCTGCTTGAAATACTAGTCTATATAGGTAAGATACCCTTCCCTCTTTTTCAAATTCATCGATCATTCTAGGTTCTCGAACAGAGAGCTCTAAGCCACTTAGAATTTCTTCAAGCTCAGGTTTTGAATCCCTGCTTGGAAGCCACACAGAGACATCTCGGCTTATGCTTGGTTGAAGTGAGAAGTTCTTAAACACAAAAGCTTTACCAGATTCACTAAATGAATAATCATCTATAGGCTCTGGCAAATCTTCTACAAGTTTTGAAAGATTAAATTCAATCACTCCAGAATCATCTACTTCAGAAAGTGATTGGTGTTTTGTAATATCAACACCCATTTTTTCACTGAGAAGACCAAGAGTTTTCTCCAGTCTTTCTACTGCATCTTTTTTGGTCTTCTTATTTCCATGAACGATGTCTGTCAGACCAAGCCCTAGAGCAACGTATTCACCACCCTCTATAAAGACTGTTCCTATCTCAAATATATTTATCTCCTCTACGCCTAATAAGTCTCGATTGTTTACATTTTTCTCGATTGATTCTTTCATTCCTCGATGCAAACTTGGGCGTAGATACCCTTTGTCAGAAGCGATAGCGTTTAAGGTTTTAACTTCGCCCTTGTCCCAGAAATTGTATGTATAAACTTCAAAGAAGCCTTGCTCAACAAGGAGCTGTCTAATTACTCCACTGTAATAAAATATTTTGTTTAATGCTGGATTATAAAATCCTTCTGGAAGTGTTGCAGGAATATTTTCAAATCCGTACATTCGAGCCACTTCCTCAATCAAATCCTGCTTGATCCGAATATCCATTCGGAAATCTGGCACAGATACAGTGAACACTTCTCCGTCTTCTGTATGAGGAAGCTCGAGTGAGTCAAAAATCTCTGAGACTTTTTCTTTTGAAATCTCTACTCCAACCACAGAATTGATATCCTCTAGTGACACAGACACCTCAGCCTTCTCTTCTTTGTTTGGATATATATCCACCACAGGACCAATTTTTGCATCAGGACAAAGTTCTACAATCAAATCTGTCACCCGCTCCATAGCCTCTAATGCAAGCTCACAAGTAGGTTTATTTTCAAATCGCTTGGATGAATCTGTCTGAATTCCAACTCTCCGTGAAGTCTGTCGTGTAGAAAGCGGATTGAAGTTTGCAGACTCTAAAACAATATTTACTGTACCTGCATCCACCTCAGCCTTTTTCCCGCCCTTAATCCCTGCGACAGCAAGAGGTGACTCTTCGTCAGCAATTACCAAATCATCATTTGTGAGGGATTTTTCTTCTCCTGTGAGGGTTACGATTTCTTCTCCCTCATGTGCATTTCGCACCACAATTCCACCTGAGAGCTTGTCCATATCAAATGCATGTAAGGGTTGCCCCAAATCAAACATCACATAGTTTGTAGAATCGACTACGTTGTTTATGCTTTTCTGCCCTATAGCCACGAGCTGATCCTTTAACCAGTTGGGAGTCTCTGAAATCTTCACACCTCGAATCACTCGAGAAATATACCTCCGGCATTTTTCTACATCTTGTACATCTACATCCACAACATCAGAAACCTTTTCTACATCCCGCCGTCGATATCGATCGGTCTTGAGAGATTCTCCGAGTACAGCACTAAGCTCTCGAGCGATTCCACGGTGAGAAAGTGCATCATGAGCCCTGTTTGGCAAGACATCAAAATCAAGCACTGAATCTCCGTTTACCACTTCTATCCCCTCTGGCTCAAATGAGCGCACAGACAAAATCTCCTCCACCCTCTCTGGTGTAGGAATTTCTGCATCAAAATATGATTGTAGCCAGTTGTATGATATTTTCATGATTAAAATTGCTCAACAACTCTTAGGTCTCCGTTATAAAACATACGCACATCTGGCACGTTGTACTTCATCATGACCATTCGGTCGACCCCAATCCCAAATGCAAATCCCTGATACTTCTCAGGGTCAATCCCCACAGCATTGAGTACTTCTGGATGAACCATTCCAGCTCCGAGAACCTCGAGCCATTTACCATTGAATTTTAAATCTACCTCCACGCCAGGTTCAACAAAGGGAAAGTATCCCGGCCGTAGTCTGATCTCAACATCACCCCCAAAGAATTTTTTAAAGAATTCTAAAAGCACCCCCTTGAGATTTGCCAGAGAAATATTTTCTCCAACCATAAGCCCTTCTATCTGATGAAACTGAATCTCATGAGTAGAATCTGTGGCTTCGTTTCGAAATACTTTTCCTGGAGCAATTACAGCAAGCGGTGGTTTATTACCGTCCTTTATAAATTTCTCCATGTATCTGATTTGCACGCTAGATGTGTGTGTACGCATAACCACCTCCTCATCATCTGACTTCTTTATAAAAAGAGTGTCCTGCATATCACGTGCAGGGTGATCCTTAGGCACATTTAGTGCATCGAAGTTGTGCCATCCATCCTCCATTTCTGGACCTGTGGCAACAGAAAAACCAAGACTTTCAAATATCTTAACTGCGTCTTGCATGACCACTGTAAGTGGGTGTAAGTGTCCTTTCATAAGGATAATAATAGCTCAAAATCTTTATTAAATAAAGCAAATAAAAAAACACCCAAACTGGGTGTTCTCTGAGGTTTATATACCCTCTCTTTTTTCTGAAAGAAGATTTTTATGAAAATTTCCTTCTTCTCCACCTAAAAGAAATGTTACTCGAACAATCGCATATTCATCTAATTTCTCGATCCCCTTTCTTGGATCATAGACAGTCTCTTCGAAGACCACGTCTTCATTTAGAGCATAGATGATTACCTTGAACTCATTCACCCCACACTGATCTTCGTGTGAGATCATTATGAATTCTTTACCACCTTCTTTGTACTCATAAACTGAGAAACATTCAGTATAATACCCAAGGACGCTATTCGCATTTGCATACAACACAGCAACCGAAAGCATTGCAATCATCAAAATAACAATGGTTTTTTTAGAGAGTAACTTGTCATCACTCCTGCTTACTTTTTTACTCATTCACTTTTTTATTTGGTTTAAAGAACAACAGATGAAAGATGTTATCACACGAATAAAAAAATGCAATATAAAAGAGGGCTCAATATGAACCCTCTAAAATAACCTCTCCTGTCTCTTCATCCTTAATGAAAATCTTTGAACCTTTCTCAATGTAGAATATTGGACAAGGTGTGTCGCTTGTCAGAATACCACCAGATGCAATATTTCCATCTAGAGTGACAACAACTCTATATTCCCCGTAATCACAAGCATAGATAGTTAGCTCTGTTCCAGCTTTCTCAAAAACGAAGCAGCTGCTATCTAATCCTTGAGCCTTAGCACTACCCTGCCACACTACAGCGAAAGTAAGAATTAACATTACAACCAATATGACCCTTCCACACCAATCACCAATCTTTTGTTTAATTGTCTTTCCTTCCAAAATATTTGTTTTTTGATTTTCAAGAAATACTATCATAGACAATAATAAATACAATCAATATTTATTTATACTGTGAATAGCATTTATATTAAAAACCACTTTAAGAGTGGTTTTTAATATCTACATCTTTAGCTTTTCATTTAGGTAACCCTTATTAATCTTTGCATTTTTAGTTATCTCGTTTACAACGGCCTCACCTTTTATCTCTTCCACTCTCAGGCTGTATTCTCCGTTGTTTGCAAGAAGATGATACCTTCCATACTTATCAGCTACTGTATGTTTTATTTCCTGATTTAGTCTTGGGGAAATAAGTTTCAGGATAGCATATGGTACTGGATCCCCATTTGAATCTGTTACAGACCCATTTGGTCTTCCACCAAGTCCTGTTTTCTTAATAACAGCAAATACTATATATAGTGCAAATGTCCCGATATTGTATGGAGCTGGGAAGAAGATCAGGGCTAATGTAGCAACAGCAAACCCTAGGTAGAACAATATATCCCCAATTTTTGTGATTACATAATCTCTTTTCTTAAAGAATTTAAGCCTATTATTATCTATCTTGTCCTGCTCATTCCAGTTCAAAGCTGTTGGATCAAGAGGGATGTTTTTTGTAACAATCTGACCCTGCTCAGCAACTTCAAATGGTGCTCCGAAATATAGATCTTGATACAGGTGATCACTAAGCTGACCAATAAGTGCATGTGAAGGGAAATCATAATCTTTCTTCTTTGCAGATATTCGATATGTTCCAGGTTGGTCGATAAGGAATGAATATCTTCCATCCATATCTGTGATAGCGTTCTTCTCATCACCTGTTTGAATATTTGTAAGAGTTACATATACAGGATCTAGAGGTCTCTTTGTCTTAGCATCATAAACTGTACCCCATGGTCTTTGCTTCTTCTTTAATCCAAGAGCAGTCAAGAATAAGTTCCAAAGTCTTGCAGGGAGAAGTAGCAACTCAGATCCAGCCAGAGGTGCGGCAAATGCTCCAGCAATAGCAGAGATTATTCCAACAACAAGAGCCACAGCCACCCCGACTTTAGTTTCTGGTTTGTCTACAAAGTTTGCAATATCAACGGTTCTGAAAATAATTGGCTCTGTCGGACCAATAACATCTATAGGTGTGTCATCAACAGTTGGGATGTCTCCTCCAGAAGGATCTGAAATATCACCTGGGCTTATAGGCTCAAGGGGGTCAATAAGGTCAATATCAGGATCATCTTGCGGGTACAAACATGAATTAGCATTTTGAGTGGCGTCTGGATTATAGTTCAAAGCAGAAGGATCCATACATCCAATAACAGGAATATTTTCATACTGACAAGAATTATTATTCTCTGTAGCAAGAGGATTATAGTTCAGAGCTGTTGAGTCTGTACAACCTAGGACCTCAGTCTCTTGATCATACTGACATGAATTATCATCTTCATTTGCGTTTTGATTGTAGTTCAAAGCTTCTTGGTCTGTACACCCTAGAGTCTCTGGAGCAATTATTGGATCAGCAAGAACCTCAAGACTAACAACAGGACATTCAGCCTCACGCCCCTCATTGTCAGTTGTTATAATCTCTATATCATGTTGCCCAACCCCTAGATCTGAACCAAGAATATCTTGAGGCGAAGACTCTCCATTCAAATCATACGGAGGATTCCCTCCTGTTGAACTCCAAGATAGAGTAGTTGTATCACTAAGGAATATAACTGAACTGCTCAAGGTTGTCTCATTACATACAAAAGGTGACACTACCTCCAAATCAGCAGTACATTGAGCTGTCTGTGGCTCAGGAAAAGAACTGTCTGTAACTGAAACATCGAAAGTAAAGCTTGCGATTGATTCACCCTCCTCTAGATCAGGAGCAACTACAACCATAGATGACTCTTCTTCATCTATATAAGGCTCCACACCACCTGTTATATCCCAAGATAAAGTGGTTTCTTCACCCTCGGTCACCGATGAATCGCTGAAGCTGGCTGTACACATAAGTGGGTCAGGTTGAATAACCTCAACTTCTTCTTCACAAGTTGTAGCGCCCCATTGGTTAATAGCATCGAAGAAAAATCTTGTTGTCTGAGTTATAAATTGAGGCAGAATAGTAATACCTGTGGTTGATTTGTGATATATCTGCTCGTAATTTGATATAGAAGGTTTGTCATCTGAAAGTTTAAAATAAAAGTCTCCAGACCCAACAGCTCCCCACACAAGATTCAAAACGCTTCCTAGATTTATAGATTGTGGCGCAGACAGAGAGCAAACTGGTGGCGGTGTGTATGGAGGCCCCCCACCATTATCATCAAAGTCTACTGATAAAGACGTATTTGAATATCCATTAATTGCTGCAGCCGAACCTCCAGTAAATGCATCGCCTAGGAATGTAAGTCCCATGTTTGAGATGTCGTCTGCATCTTGATGTGCAGCGGCTGTTCCAGTAAGTGAGACAGTGGCTGTTGTGTTAGATGTTCCAGTTACAACCATAGTTAATCCTGTTGGAACGTTTGAAACTGTATAGTGAGTAGAGATTGTCATGGCTCCAGAGGTGGCTGCGACAAAAGTGTCCCCCGTTAAAGTAATGTTTGCCGTTGTTGTGATTGTTCCGTCGTTTGATCCTGATTCTGAAAAAGTAGTAGTGTCATACGTTACAGATACACATCCGTCCCCACCGTCAGTGATTGTCCACAAGTCAGATGCGATCATATTTGCACGAGCTGCAGACCCAGCACAGTAGGTACTGTTTCCCCCGGAGAAGGTTACCCCGCTTTGGAGTGTTTGTGCGTTCCAGCCGATTAAGAGTGAGTCGTAGTTTGATTGGGAGAGGGTTACGTCATCCAAAAATTGAGTTGCATCTGTAACAGATGTTACGTCCCATGAACCAAGGTCTTGATCGAAAGAGGTTGCACCATAAAACATACCGAGCATGATATCTACAGAAGACATATCCCAGCTTGAAAGATCTTGGTTGAAGGAGGTGGCGCCCGAAAATGTCTGGCTCATATCCGTAACTAAAGCAATGTCAGCACCCCACGCATTAAGGGGTTGATTAAAAGAGACTGCACCAAGGAACATATACGACATATCAGTAACACCCGAAACATCCCAAGAAGAAATGTCTTGGTTGAAGGAGGTGGCGCCCGAAAACATTTGAGATGTGTTTGTTAGACTTCCTGTGTTCCACCCAGAGATATCTTGGTTAAATGAACTGGCAGATTGAAACATACTACCCATATTCACAACAAGTGCAGTGTCATTACCCCAGACACCTATTGGTTGATCAAAAGAATTAGCGTTAAAGAACATAGAAGACATACCTGTAACACTTGACACATCCCATCCTGAAATGTCTTGATTAAAAGAGACCGCACTAAAGAACATACCCGCCATATAAGTAACACCTGAAACATTCCAAGAAGAGATGTCTTGGTTGAAGGAGATGGCATCTTGGAACATATATGAAGTATCTGTAACAGAAGATAAATCAGGTGAATCAGTTGCATTTACCTCTAAGTTAGCCGCACCACTAAAAGCACTCGCCATACTTGTCCAAACCTGATTACCCCACTGATCAACATCTAGGATCTTTAATTTATCTCCACTGTTATTAAAATAAATTCTAGGAAAATCTCCAGTAATTCGGATAGTGTAAGTTCCGGCTACTCCGAAATCAAAAGTAACATCACCAGTATAGAGCGTCGCTTCATCGACACCACCCCCATAAGTATTGACGTCAGTAAAATCACCATCGTTGTTCCAGTCAACCTTATATGAGTATCCTGCTCCTGTGGTTGGAATAGTGATTGAGGTTGAATTTGAGGTTCCAGCATTGTTTGTTTTCCATGTGGTTACGAAGTCATCGGTAGACAAAACTGCTGGATCATCAAAATCAACACTCAACCCTGTATTTGCATACCCAGTAATTCCCGCAGCATTTCCTCCCGTGAAGGCAGCATTGGTGAATGTAAGTCCCATGTTTGAAATATCGTTTGCATTTGCGTGGGCTGCGGCTGTTCCAGTAAGTGCAACAGTGGCTGTTGTACCTGAAGTTCCAGTTACAACCATGGTTAATCCTGATGGTACATTGGCTACTGTGTAGTCATCACTGATTGTCATTGCTCCACCAGAGGTTGTGAAGGTGTCTCCTGTGAGGGTTAGTGTGGCAGTGGTTGATATTGTTCCGTCGTTTAAACCACTCTCAGTAAATGTTGCTGTTGAGTATGAAAGAGTTCCTGGGTCAATAAAGTCAACCGATCCATTTGCATCGGTATAGTTTGTTACGTTCGATGCTGTTGCAGTGTTTGTAAATGCACCATCTTCGAATGTGATTGTTAGATCGGTTACATCGTTAACATCAGCATGGTTTGTCGCATTACCAGTAAAAGTAAGTGTAGCTGTTGTTCCCCCTCCGTTTACAGTCATAACTGCGGTTATTCCTGCTGGTTTGTTTGTAAGTGTAAAGTGAGTGTTTTCTGTAAGTGTAGAACCTGCGTTTATGAATGTGTCATCTGTTAGTGTTGCGACTCTAGATCCGGTAACTGATCCATCGTTGGATCCTGATTCGGTGAAGTTTCCGGAGTATGAGAGAGAAGCACAATCTTGACCACCATCTGTAATTGTCCATAGATCAGATGAGATCATGTTTGCACGAGCTGCAGAACCTACACAGTAGGTGCTGTTTCCTCCACTAAAGGTTAATCCACTATTTAGCACTTGTGCGTTCCAGCCGATTAGGAGTGAGTCATAGTTTGACTGGGAAAGAGTAACCCCATCAAACATATCATCTGCATATGAAAGAGATGTGACATCCCAATCCCCCAAATCCTGATCGAAAGATGTGGCCCCCTGGAACATTCGGCCAGCAATTGAAAACGAAGAAGTCTCCCATAAATCTAGGGGTTGGTTAAAAGATATTGCACCTTGAAACATGTCATAAAGTGATGTAGCACTCGAAAGACTCCAAGAGTTTAGAGGTTGGTTAAAAGATGTGGCACCATCAAACATATATATGGTTGATGTTACAGATGAAACGTCCCAACCTGACAAACTTCCATTAAAGGAAGTTGCATCCTGAAACATACTAACCATATTTGTCACAGAAGAAACATCCCAAGAGTTTAGATCCTGGTTAAAATCTGATGCCCCCTCAAACATACCCTGCATAGTTTCTACAGACGAAACATCAGTACCCCAAGCATTGAGCGGCTGGTTAAAATCTGATGCCTCTTTAAACATGTAACTCATGTCCACCACAGATGAAACATCCCAGGCAGAAATATCCTGGTTGAAGGCAAAGGCTGTCTGGAACATACCTTGAGTACTTGTTACATTCGATACATCCCAGGCAGAAATATCACTATTCATAGTATCTGCTCTAAGGAACATAAAACTCATGTCTGTTACCGATGAAAGATCTGGCGAATCAGTGGCAGAGATATCCAAGTAATAGGCACCTGCGAAAGCATTCGCCATGGAGGTCCAGACCTGGTCACCCCACTGATCAACAGAACGTATCTTGAATCTATCTGCTCCGAAATTAAGATAAAACCTTGGAAAGTCTCCCCTAATTCGGACGGTGTAAGTTCCAGTAACACCGTAATCATGCGTCACATCTCCTGTTAGACCAAATTCATCAAATATACCGTCATTATCCCAGTCCACGTCGTAATCATAGGTCTCCCCCGGGAATGTTGGGATTGTGATTGAGGTTGATGTAAATGGAGGATTTTCCCAGGTTGTTACGAATTCACTTGCAGAATAAGTTGTGAAATCAACAGTACCCACAGCATCGGTATAGTTGGCAACATTTGTTGCTTCTAGGGCTGTTGCAAAAGCGCTATCTAAAAATGTAATCATTAGATTAGAGACATCGTTTGCATTTGCATGGTTTGTGGCGTTTCCTGTGAATGTAAGAGTAGCTGTTGTTCCACCTCCATTTACATTCATAACAGCAGTTAGTCCTGCTGGTTTGTTTGTAAGTGTGAAGTGGGTACCTTCCGTAAGAGTGGAGCCTGCGTTTACAAAAGTATCATCAGTCAGTGTGGCCACTCGTGACCCATCCACCGATCCATCATTCGCCACAGCCTCTGTGAAGTTTCCAGCATAGGCTAGAGACCTGGTTAGAGTAGAGTAGACTCTCACTGAAACTCCCGCATCTGTGAGAGAATCAAAATAAGAAACAAGTACTTCACCCACTGAATTTATAGAAATGTCTGAACCAAAAAAAGGGAATGCGTCTGAGAAAGCAGAGAGGGTGCCAAGATCCACCCAAGACGAACCGTTATACGTTTTAACTCCTATTAAATTAGATACACCATTATTATCTGTGTATGTAATATATGGAACTCCGCTAGAATCTATCTCGAACCTTTGATAATTAGATGAAGTATTGTCAGAGAAACCAGCCAACCCAACTGTTGTCCATGTTCCGCTGACGTAGCTCATAACATGAACTTTTTGACCATAATCAGAATCACCAAAAGCAACATAAGGGGTGGTAGTTGCTCCAGAAGTATCAAGAGCTAAATCAAGATAGCTAGCATCACCAGAACCAAATTCATATAAACCAATTGTGTCCCATGTTGTTCCATTAAAAGATTTAACAACAGGTTTTGATGGGGTACCTGTATCTACAAAAGATATGTATGGCGTAGCACCGTCAAATTCGATCTGATGATAAGCTGAGTGAAAAGTTGATTGCTCCGCAGCCCCAAGAGTATCCCACGTTGTTCCATTCCATTTTTTTACTGTGGCCCTAGTCCCAGATGTAGATAACGGGTCCCGATAAATAACATAAGGTAAACTCCCGTCCACATCATTTTCTGTGTCCATGTCAAAATTCCGACCAACATTACCAGAACTCATATTCTCAGAACCTATAGTGCTCCAAGTAACTCCATTCCATTCTTTAATAGTCAAACCGCCACTATTCGCAGCGTCAGAATAAGCAATATATAAGTTTCCTGGACTAGAATATGACTTAGCAAGTCTCATGTATTCGGTCGTGCTGGCGGAAATACCAGGCAAACCAACATTTGTCCATGTTCCTGATGTATAGGTCATAACGGAAACTCTGTCTGATAGATCTGGGTCAGAGAATGCAATATATGGTGTGTCGTCTATTATGACTAAATCATGAGAGTTCCCAAGATATTCCATACCACCAAATTTTCCATTACCAACGAGATCCCAATCAGAAGTCGCTCTCGCAGGAAAAAAAGATATCGCCATATAGGCAACAACAACAAATATAAGGAATATTTGAGCTTTTAAAATTGTTTTTTTAAAACGGTGCATTTTTTGATTATACCCTTATATTATAACCCATATTAAAAAGGCGAGAAAGAATTCCCGCCTTAAATCACTGGATAACCAGCTTCTTTATTTTTCCTTTGTTTTTACCTATTGTATACACACCTGATGACAATCCTCTTAGGTCAACTTCTTGACCATTTGAGCTAGTAACAGAAATTGTTTCTAAGGCTCTACCAAAGGAGTCTTTTACATCATAGTTGCCACATAACCCAAAGAAATAAAATTGACCATTTGAAGGGTTTGGATAGATCTCAAGCACCTGATTTGACTGCAAACCCTGAATTCCCGTTTGGACCAAAGGCTCATTTGGTAAAGGATAGGCTTCAGCTGGAATTTTTCCAAAGAACTGGAAGTTTCCATCATGACCGTACCCACCCATCTTACCTGTTATCCAGATAAACTTTCCTTCTTGATCTAGTCTAGCATGACCCATTTGGGTGACCCATGAAATTAATTGGTCAACAGGCAGCTCGCTCTTAACATTGTATATGGAATCCCCACACCAAATTGATGAACCGTCATCAATGTTTTGACCTAAAGGTACATTTGTTAAAAGACCAAGTCTAATCTGCTCTTTAAATGCAAATCTTGGATGCTTACCAGATTCACTCCAGTCATTCTCATGAGCTATACCAGATACAACATCTGCTGTGACTCTCTTACCTTGATACAAGACATCATAGAATTCAGCAATACTATCACTACTCCAACCAACCCCCCATGGAGTTGTGAAGTTAGAAGTATACAAACCATTCGGACTTGTATATTCGTAGTTGACTTCAACAGAAGAAATCCCACTGTAATCAAATACACCAGCAAAAGTGTTTGTGCTAAATGCAAACAATCCTTCTTCTGGATTGTCCACTGCATAACCAACAGAACCACTCGACAGGAAAACTGTTTCAGGATCTTCTCCTGAGATGTCCCATAGCTCAACCTGATCGAAATCTCGTTCGACAAGCAGGCTGTATCCACCCACAATTATTTTTGGAATAACACCTTCGTCAAACCAATAACTGAAGTCTACAACCTCTTCTAGATTAGTTGCTCTAATTATTAGCCTAGCCGGATGATCTGTCATTGGTGCAAATGTAGTTGCTTTAATGGCGACAATCAACTTGTCTCCATAAACAACAGCATCTTTTGCAAATAGACCAAAGTTTGATTCGTAGGTTTCGCTTTCCAGTAAATCCCCTTGTGAATCAACATGGTTCACAAATATCCTGCCGTTTTCAAGGGAGCCAACGATAAACGCTGTTCCATCCAAAAGAGGTACCGGAATATTGTCTACTCCGTTTACATTACAAGATGCGTTTGGGTCGATGACATGCGACCCTCGGAAAAAATGTTGAGCATTGGTTACTGATGGGAGTGCGCAAAGCACTACGACCAAAAGTCTTAAAATAGATAAATTTTTCATGTACTACCTTTTAATTAACATTCAGATAAACTCTAAAACAGTACAGGTAAAAAGTCAACGATTCTAAAACTCTTGCAAACAAGTCTTTTTTAGCTAAAATGAGGAAAAATATACAAAATGAAAAAGACTGAAGAACAGCAGTACTTCAAATACTTTGAGGAGGTTTTAATTGCGTTATTTCCACACGAAACCAAGAAGCTTAGAAATGCTAGTATCTACGCCACTTCCGAGCTTACAGGATTACGTATTGGAGATCTGATAGACAAAGGTGTACTTTTGCTTTCGGAGTATAGAGAAGCAGCTGAATTTGCCATGAGCGCAAAATACAAATTTGACCGTGATAAAATTCAGGACCAGATTGACCATAAATATTCAGAAGTTCATGGAGTAGAAAGGGTTCAGTCTGAAACAGAACATATTTTTTCAGGAGAAATAAGAAAAGATCCTATTGAAAAGCTCCTCAATTGAAGTTTATCTCAAAAACCTGCAAGCTTTTTGGTTTGCAGGTTTTTTTATTTATCAAACAGTTCTCCTTGCTCTGGGTCACCATTTATTAGATCTAGTAACTCTAAGTAATCTTTTGTTTTATCTGTTTTTTTATACTCAGTCTTTAGAAGTTCACCAGAGAGCACTGTGTCAGCAAGCTCTTGAATTAAATCTCGAAGATCATCAACCTCAGACGGAGATATCTCAAATTCAGCTCTCTCAAATTCTCCTTTACTATTCGGCTCTATGAAATCAAAAACCGCCTTATGAAAATCATACCTACCACTGTAAGCATGTCGAAGAAGGAGTTTATAAAAAGTAGCCTGTCTTCGAATTTTTTCTTTTCTGTCTTTTGACATATCACTGTATGCCTTCCCTGTTTTATAATCCCAAACAACTATATTTCCCTCCTTGTCTCTCGTGATCTTATCCATGACACCGGTTAAATTCAAAATTTGGCCATCTCGAAGCTCAAATGGAACAGCTGGAATTCTAAACTCATTCTCAAGAGGCACATCAAAACTCTTTTGCCTTTCTTTAAAATACTCAGTTATGAATTCCCATCCTCTTTCTTCAAATTCACGATAGGCAGGATAAGCTTCCAGGGTCTTTTCAAAAGATTTTTTCAAAACATCTTTCTTTAAAATCCCCCCTTTCTTTTTACATTCATTGAAATAATTCTCTAGGGCGCCATGAATTAGATTTCCAAAATCTAGATGAGCGGTTTTTGCTTCAGGTAAATGAATAAGATTCCTAAAAAAATAAAGTATTGGTGACTCCACAAAGTTGTTCAATGCAGAAACAGACAATTTACTACTTAAAAATTTATCTGAAATATATTCTTGATTTGAAATAGACAAAAGTCTTGGAGCTCCCTCTCTGAAAAAATTTGCAAATTGTGTACCCAGTCCTGATTCAAAGGAGTCCGTGTCTACAGTCACCAAACCTTCTATCTCTTCAACAAAAGGTGTTTTGTTTTTCTCTTTACCTTCTTCATTTAAGACATAAGAACTTATTAAAGCATCTTTCTTGGCACGAGTGAGGGCTACATAAAATAGCCTCCTCTCATCATCAATTAACCCTGATGAGAAATCATTAAAAGGCAAAGATATTTCTCTTGGCACAGCCCTCTTAGCTATTGCTCGAATGATATAAACCGAATCAAACTCCAACCCTTTGGACCCATGATATGTCATTAAAGACACTCCATCCAAAGAATCCTGAGGAATAGAAATTCTCAAATTGTGTCTCTTGAGCGAGTCTAGGTAGTACAAGAAATCAGAAAGAGAAAATTCCCCTCTTCTGGTTGTTTCATTTTTTATTTCATCAAAAATCTTTTCTAATTTAGACAAAGCCAGAACTGCATTTGGGCGCCCAAGTAAGTACTCCAGGAACCCAGACTCTCTAACAAACCATGCAAAGTATGTACTGAAGTTTTCATTTTCTGACTTCTTCTTTGAATCGTTCAAAAATTTAACAAAATCTTTCGCCTTAGATATCATATCTTTTTCTACACCTATTTCTTTTAGTATTTTTTCATCACTAAGAATAGAGTAGATATTTTTACTAGGACCCCTTCTTGTATTTCTAAGTCTCGCTAGCACTTTCTGAGTGAAGAAAACATCAAACTTTAGAAAATCAATATATAGAACTCTGGCCATGTGCTCATCAGAAAGAAAGTCACTAGAAACTCGAAGTAGCAAAAATAGCTTTAGAATATCCATATCCTCAAGCAGGTTTATTTTAGACAAATCTTTATAAGGAATATCCATAGCATCAAAAATCTGCCTAACTCCAGCTGCGTCAGCATTGTTTCGATAAAGAACAGCTATTTCATTTGGATCTTCTCCAGAGTATAGTCTAGCTTTTACATCCTTTGCCAACCAAAGAAGCTCTGATTTATATGTAGAAAATTCTCGATACTCTAAAGGGCCAGATCGGTCCACGAAAAACGATTTTAATTCTTGAGCTTCTTTATGTTCCCCGCTTTTTACAATCAGAGATTGTGCAGAGTCCAGAATATGCTGACCAGATCTATAGTTATGAACCAAATCAATAACCAGCATCTCATCTAAAAGAGATTTCAATTTTCCAAAACTTTCATTTGAAGCTCCAGCGAAACGAAAGATTGCCTGTTTGTCATCACCCACAACAAATAGGTTTGGCTTTCCTTCGTGTACAGGATTATCTATCAGCAGATGAATGATTGTGTTTTGAGCGTCATTTGTATCCTGATGCTCGTCCACGAGGATGTACTGGAACCTCTCCTGCATCTCAGCTAGAAATCCATCGCTCTCTCTAAGACCATGTATGAAAAACAAGATAAGATCAGAGAAATCATACATTGATTTTTCTTCAAGCTTGTTTTGATAAACAGAAAAAATCTCTCCAAGTTCTAAGTTTTTATCTCTTCTCCTTTCTCTCTTAGCTAATTCAGCTGGTTTGATATCGCCTTTTTTGTAATCACCCCTAGATACTTTATAGAAGATCTCTTCATCCTTCATAGAAAGTTCAAATTGCTCTAGAGTTTTCTGCTTGAATTCCTCCGGATCTAATCCTTCATTTTTTATCTTATCCAGAGCTGAAAGAATCGTCATCATTGTTCCTTGCCGTCTTTTAAAGACCGAGAAGTGACTAGTCTTCATGGTAGACAGAATTTCTTCGAGTATTTCTATTCTTTCAATATCAGAGACCAATCTTGCTCCAAAAAATCTTGGGAAAAAGTCCGTATGTGATCGAATCATCTCCTCGGCAAAAGAGTGAAAAGTATTTATTTGAACTCTGTGAGAAAGTTCAGAACCTGTCAAACCGGTAAGTCTCTCTCTCATATTGTAACTTGCGGTATTGGTAAATGTTAGAGCTAGTATATTTTCTGGTTCTACTCCGGCAGACTCCTTCAAAATATTTGCAATTCTAAGAGTTAGAATCTGAGTCTTTCCTGTTCCAGGGCCAGCCATCACAAAAACAGGGCCATCTATGGTGTCTACTGCTTTTTTTTGCTCAGGATTTAGGAGCTTGTATTCCTCTTTGAATTTCTTCTCATTCATTAGCCAATTTTAGCATATTTCAAAACACTTGATTTTTGGGTATAAAATGGTAAAAATAGAACAAAAGACAAGGTCATGGCAACTTTTGAGGAAAACAGACTTCTTTCGAGCCTGAATGGCCCGTATAACCGGATTGCACATCTGGTAGAAGAAAAAGAGTGCAAAATCAGCAGATATTCTGTAACACAGCAAGAACATGAGTATCTAAGAGACTTTCTAAGCCTCAGTAAATCAAAGAAAATGATTCGTGTTCGTAAGTGTAATTCTAAACACTTAAGTAAGCGTGTCATAAAAATCGCAGAACAGTTAGTTAAGCTCCCCGTCAAAGATTGATTGGGAGTTTTTATTATCTAGACAATACAAATTTTTCAGAGTACAGTTATCTAAAAGCACTAGCAATGGAAAATACAGGAAATCCAAATTTAGAAAATATTCTTAGAAGATTAAATGTAGACTGGTCTAACTTTGTCAGAATAACAAACAAAGATATAGATTCTTTGAGACCAGAGGAGCTTAGGTTTATCGATAAAAATCTCAACTTATATGAGTCTACGATGCTTCGAAAAAAGTCTGCTAAATATTTCAAATACATGATGGATAGCTTTGATCTATCAGAACTACTTGAAAGAGCAAAGCAACATTTACATCACAGTTATCCAGAGACAAATAGAGATCAGGATGACTAAAAAACCACAGCATTTAGTGTGGTTTTTTTAATTATTTATTTAAGACGTCTCCTTCGGTAATAGAAACTTCTTTTAGGGAGCTTTCTAGTTCACCCTTTGCAAGCTCTGGATTTTTCTGAAGTGGCTGAGATACTTTTGATTCATTTTCTGTAATTATTATATCTTCATCTTTTTCTATGTCTACAACTTTATCTGCATCTTTAATAGCTCTATCAGCTGTCCCTCTTTTTGTATATAAATTCATCGAAGAGAAAACGAAAACGCTGGCAAAAATAATTCCCAAAATATTAACTACAAACAAAAGGAACGCCCCTTTTGCAATTGCAAAGTTTAGTGTTGCTAAACCAAGTCCGGTCACAGCTAGTGGCGGTACAAGTGAAACAGAAATTGCAATTCCTGGTATAGCTTCAGACATTTTTGGCTTGATTAGTGCAAAAGATGCAGCAAACCCAGCCACAACAGCCACTGCTGCATCAAGTAAATTTGGAGTTGTTCTGGACAAGACTTCTCGAACAGATACACCATCTTTGCTACCAAAAAGAAGACCAATCAAAAATGCAGCCCCTATAGCGTAAAGCAAAGATTTACCGAGTGTGAATACTGCCCTTCTTATAAGTGACTCATTAAACATCACAATCCCCATCCCTAAAGAAAGAATCGGTGAAAGTACTGGGGCAATAAGCATGGCTCCAATCACAATGGCTGTATTATCTAGCAGTAAACCAAATGTTGCCATGGCAATAGACAGAACAACCATCATAAAGAAATCAGTATTTGGAGTACTTTGATCAATAAGTTTTTTTACAGCTTCACTTTTCTCCCCTGAAGAAGATGTATTAAATATTTTTTCAATTGTTTTTTCCATAAAATTATTGTACCAGAAAAATTAGAACTTTTGATTACTTGACACCAAGGGCCTCTAGGAAGGCTTTATTGTTTGGTTTTCGCCCTAAAAATGCCTTCATTTGACCAATTTCATCTTCAGAGCCACCTTTTGAGAGTATTTTATCTCTAAGGTCTTTACCAGCCTTTTTACTCCTGACTCCCTCTTTTTTGAATCTTGAGAATAGGTCGTAAGCGTAAACTAGAGACCAAACATAAGTGTAATAACTAGCAGCATATCCAGTCATATGACCCCAACCAGCAGGATGAAGAGATTGTTTGTTTGGCTTTACCATGCTGTATTTTTTATCAATCATTTCTGATAGCTTTCGTAAATCTTTATTGTAGTGAGTCGTATGCATTAATAAATCTTCAACACCATAAACAAATGTTCCATAATGTTCACCAGCCTTCATAAAGGTTTTCATGCTTTTAATTTTTTCTTGTATGTCTACGGGAAGCTTTTCTCCTGTCTTATAATGAGAAGACATGTCCACTAAAATATCTATATCTTTAGTCCAGTTTTCGAACATTTGAGAAGGTGTCTCAACAAAATCCTCATCAGTTCCTGTACCTGCAAAAGCTGCATAATGAGCCCTTGTAAGAAAATCATGACTCATGTGACCAAACTCATGGAACAAAGTCCTAACTTCTCCAACAGAAAGAAGAGATGGATTCTTTTTTGTACCTCTTGGGAAATTCCCTACAATCACAGATACTGGAGCTTTATAGTTTTTACTGCGGAATTTTTCGTCTTCTCCTGCCATGAAATTCCAGCAAGCCATATGACTAAACTTCCCTGGCCTAGGGAATAAATCAAAAATAACATGAGCTACCGGCTTACCTTTTTCTATAACATCATAAGAAAGTACGTCCTTGTGCCAAAGCTGTAAATTATTTTTCTTAAAAGAAACTCCAAACAGACCTCCAAAAAGCTGAAACATATATTCCATTACTTTATCTAGGGGGAAATATTCTTTTGTTATATTGGGATCATAATCAAACAAAGATTTCTTCATTTTGTTTGAAGCATAAGCTGTATTAAAGAACGTAAGCTCTTTTAATCCCAATTCTTTTTTTGCAAATTTCTGCAAAGCGATAGTATCTTTCTTTACTCTTGGCTTTAGATCTTTTAAGGTCTCCTCTAGGAAATTCTTGATATTCTCTGGATTTTTTGAAACCCTATGTTTAACCACCATTTCAGAGTATGATTTATAACCAAGTATCTCAGCTTTTTTCTTTCGGAGAATCAAAAGCTCCTGAAGTATCTTTAGGTTTTTCTTACCACCTTTTTTACCATTTTTAACAGCAAGCTCTTTTCTCTTCTTTTCACTTTCAGAAAAAGTCATAAAAGGGACTAGCTCTGGATAGTCTAGGCTTACTATATATTTTTTTGTCTTCTTATCCTTTTTAAGATTTGAAATATAGTTGTCTGGCAATCCAGACAGCTCCTCTTTTGTACATAAAATATGATCCTCATATGAATCAATGTTTTTTGAAAATTCGCTTTCAAGCTTTGATGTTCTCTGAGAAATCTTTACCATCTCTTTTCTTTCTTCTTCAGACAAATGAAAACCTTTATTTTCAAACCAAATCTTTGTATTTTTATATAGTCTTTTTTCTTCATCAGTTAGATTTTCCTTTCTAGGGTTATATTCTTTGAAAGCTCTGTATAAATCTAAATCATTGTTTATTTCTGCTAATTGAGAAGACGCCCAAATAACAGCTTGATGAGAAGCTTCTCTTATTTTCTTGCTTGTGCTCACATACTTTAAAAAACTAATACCATTGTTTTCATAACCAACATCACCAGCCTTTTCCATGGCATAGATAGTATTTTCAAAGGTTCTTTCCTTTTTAGGTATTTCTTTTATCTTTTTATAGTTCTCTTTTAGTGTTTCAACATACTTCTTAACCTCAACATCTATTTCTTTTGGACCCCAAGCTACCCACTCAAAGTCCTTTTGTATTTTTGGAATAATTTTCATAGAGGTAGTATACCACTTGTGGCAGGCAAATAAAAAAGGCGCTCCGCAATGCGGAACGCCTCAACTTTTCATCTAAATGTGATCTGTGGAATCAGATTAGGAAAAACCTACTTAGGTTTTTTTGATCTCAGCCTTACCTCCGTATTCTACGATAACTTTCTGCAAAGTTTCAGCAGCCTCTTTCGTCAAACCCCCTGCAATTACAGCCGGTATTGATTCAAGCGCTTTCTTTGCTTTTCGAATGCTCATATCAGAGTTGTCCTTGATGGCTATGGCAACAAGATTCTTGGTAGAACCTGTATCAGTTACCTCAACAGAGAAACTGTCCTCAACCTCAGCTGCTTCAGCTACTGGAGCTTCTACAGCAGGTTTTACCGCTTCCTCAAGCTTCTCTCGAACCTCTGGAGCGATCTTACGACCAGTTAACATCTCAATGATAGACAGACCCATGAAGCTACTAAGCATGTCTCCGGTTCCACCAGATCCATTACCACCGTTACCTCCAATAACAACGTTGTCAGGGATAAGCTTCATGTCTTTCAACGCGCCCATCTCTTTCATCACCATCATCTGAACGAATCCGTCTTCACCCATTGCAGAAACCTGCTTTTCATAGGCTTCCGCAGTCGCAAGCCCCTCTTCTTTGATAACCTTAGCCTTGTTAGACCCTACCGCATAAATGGCTTCACCATCAGCTTCACCATTCAACTTTGTTGCCTTTGATCTTGCTTCAGCGGCAAGTTCAACCTCTTTGGCGTTACCTTCAGCACGAAGAACTTTGGACGTCTTCTCACCTTCTGCTTTTGCAATCTCAGACAGAGCCTTGTTTTTGTTGATATCAACATCACGTTCAGACTCAACAACAGCTTGCTGCTGATTCGCTTGCTCCTTCGAATTTTCAAAAGCAATACGGGAATCCTGCTCTAGCTTCTGAATTCCATACATCTTTGTATTTTGTTCAGCAATCTGAGTGTCTTGAACAGGCTTTGTGAGCGCGACAGGAAGCACAACATCTGCAATCAAAGTATCCTTTGAATCGATATGGTGTTCTGCCAGAACTTTGGAAATATGCTCCTTAGCTGACTCCTGAAGCTCCATACGTTTAGTATAAAGCTCAAGTGCAGGGGTCTGCTGTGCAGCATTTCGGAAGTGAGCAGAGATTGCAGGTTCAAGAACCTGAGAAATCATCTCTTCAACCGAACCAAGGTTAGCTATCACCTTTGGTGCATTCTTCATCGGGATATGAACAACTACGTTTACATCCATACTAACGTCAAATGCATCCTTGGTACGAAGCACGATTGTCTTGAGTTTATCATCAAGCTTGTGGGCTTGAGACTCAGAGTTTGCCCAACTCAACAAAATCTGGATTGTTGGCACAATTGCCACATCACAGATCTTTGTGTTTATTGGATGCATACCCGGCTGCAATGGATCTTTCCAGATACCCTTATTACCGTTCTCAACAATACTAGCATTAACACTATCCTCACTGGTGTCTACACCAACTGGCCCAACATACGATGTTACAACACCACAGTTACCAATCAAAACCTTAGTCATTGGCACTTTTTCAACCTTGGCAAACCATGGGTTGATAGCATACTGACCAGCACGAAGCACAGGAATTTGAAGGCCTTTCTGGCCCTTGGAATCCAGGTATGCTTGAGGATTTTGATAGTTATTATGAACCTCCATCTGAAGTTCATCAGCCGCGATCTTAGACTTGTCTTTAATTGATGCACCCTCCAAAGTGGTAACAATACCAACTTCGTTAGAGCCAATTTCAATCCAGAGATTACTTTCCGTGCCTTGTATAACCTTAAACAGATCCGTGTTAATACGGTACTGCCCAGGCATTAACACCTCAAGCTGACCACCGCGCTCTCCTCCATTTTCGATAAACTTTTGACCATCATAAAAACTTTTATGACCTTCAACTTTTTTCCCAAGAATTCGAGATCCTTCAATACGCTCACCGTCCATGGCTTCGATCAAAGCAATCTGGCCTTTAGGCACATCAATTTGCTTTTCCACTCGAACATTAAACATCAGCTTGTTGACACGATAGTATCCAGGTTCCAAGAAATCAATCTGTGGACCTTTCTCACCACCATTTTCCAAAAACGCAACTGCGTCTTGAAAATTATTACATTCAACAGGTTTACCGAAGTTACCTCCAGATCTTTCAACTCGTTTACCAGCAATGGATTCAACAATACCAACTTCGTCTTCCTGAATTAAAACACCATCTTCTATCTTGATTTTAAACAAGTGAGGATTAATTCGGTACTCACCATCAGGCAAGATATGAAGCTGACGACCCTTTTGTCCTTTGTTTTTCAAGAAAGCTTCCCCGTCCTGGAAAAACTCACAATCGACAGTCTTTGCCATAATCTTATCTTTCGGCAAAGATTCACCCGTAATCGCAGTAACCAGCCCAACTTGTCCTGATTTAATTACCACAAAAGGGTGTTTGGTTCTCTTGTAGATGAATGGCCATAGAAGATGAAATCCTGGACCAAGAATCCTGGCTTGCACACCAACCTCGTTGGACAATGCAACCGTTCTTCCGTCAGGCATCTCTTTACCAATCCACCTACGTTCAAGGACGACAATATTCTGCCCCCCTACAATGGCTATGGAGCTATAAAGCGCCCACAACACTATTAAACCGAGAACACCCAATAGGGCGTACATCAGCCATCCTAAAATTAATGAAATCATGTTTATTGATTTAAGTGATATAATTCAAATTGTTTCCAGATACCTCTAGGTGCAGGCTAATCTATTTTCCACAGTCAAGAAAAGCATACAGACCACCAGTAAGTTGGTGACCTGAATGCTTTTCTTGACACATTTCAAAGATCTATAAGTCGTCGAAACATTAGCATACAGAATTTATTTTGTCAAGTATATAAATCTCAAAAAAACCCTTATTTATAAGGGTTTTATGCTGACCTGTGTATTATTTTTCTTCAAAATCCAAAGATACGGAATTTATACAAAACCTCTGTCCTGTTGTATCTTTTGGGCCATCCGGGAATACATGACCTAGGTGACCACCGCATTTAGTACAAGTAACTTCTATTCTATGATTACCCAATGAATCATCATCGTGAAATTCTACTGCCCCTGGAATAGCTGAGTCAAAACTTGGCCAGCCACAGCCGGCATCGTATTTATTATCACTTTCAAAAAGTTTTGCCCCGCAAGCACCACAGACATACGCTCCACTTTCAAAATGTTTATCATATTCTCCCGTGAAAGGTCTTTCTGTGCCCTTCTCCACCAATACGTGATACTGCTCAGGAGTTAATAAATTTTTCCACTCTTCTGGTTTGTGAATTTTCATGTGATTTATAAATTAGTATGATCAATAATTTTCTTTTATATTCTTTATACGATCAGATGATTCTATAATTCTTGAAACTGGGATTTCTTCTGACTTTATCGCTTCAATTATAGCTTTATGAATATCTAGTGCCCTATCTGACTTATATCCTGTTATGTTATTTGAAGAAACAATCACATCAACACCAGAATTTATGGCTAGCTCGACAATCACCTCTAAACTAAATTCATTACTTATTGCCCTCATGTCTATGTCATCAGAGAATACTAAACCATCGAAATCAATCCCACTTCTAAGATTCTCTTCTATATGTTTTTTTGAAAGAGAGGCTGGATAAATTTCGTCAATATTTCTATCAATAATATGCGCAGACATAACAGCGTTAACAACTCCAGCGTCTATCAAGTCAGCAAAAGGTTTTAACTCTTCTTCTTTATATACATCCGTAATATCAACAACACCCTTGTGGGTGTCTCCAACTGAGCTACCATGTCCTGGGAAATGTTTGATCACAGAAAGTATACCTGATTCTTTTTGTCCTTCTATAAAAGCTTTTGCATGATTGATTACAATTTCTGGGTCACCAGAAAAAGATCTGCCAAAACCTCCAATAATTGGATTGTCTGGATTTATATTTACATCAACAACAGGGGCAAAATTAACATTGATTCCCAGATCTCTTAATTGCTCACCAAGAATCTTTGAGTATCTTTTTGTCTCTTCAAGAGAAAAACCACCTAACTCTTGGTGGCTTGGAATGTTGGTAAATCCATATTTCGATTTGAGCCTATTAACATTCCCTCCCTCAGCATCGACAGCTATAAACATCCTTTTATCTGAGATATCCTGAAGAGACCTTACAAGCATAGCTAACTGTTCTGGGCTCTCTATGTTTCGATCATATTTCTTTGTTGGAGTATCATAGTCAAACAGTACCACTCCACCAATATTGAGCTCTCTCAACGCGCTTTCTGTCTCAGAATCCAGAGTCTTGCCTCGAAAACCAATCATTATCATTTGTCCTACACGATCAGATAACTCCTGTTCAGAGATTTCAGATTCTTGTTCTGGTGATTCAGATGTTTCTTGAACCTGTATCTTTTTCGGACTTATATCATTTTCTGATACAAACTTATATACCAAAAGAGTTGCAAGTATTAGAAGAAAAAGACTAGCTGTTTTCATATAATCTAGAAACCTCTTCCCAATTTACAACAGACCAAAAAGCCTCAACATAGTCAGGTCGTCGGTTTTGATAGTTTAAATAGTAAGCATGTTCCCAAACATCCAAACATAGAATTGGAACTCCTCTTTCATCCTCATCTACAACATCCATAAGTGGATTATCTTGGTTTGGAGTAGAAGTGACAGCGAGAGATCCATCTTCTTTCTTAATCAACCAAGCCCAGCCAGAACCAAATCGAAGCTTTGCTGATCCAGAAAATTGCTCTTTGAAATCTTCAAAAGATCCAAAGTCTTCATTGATTCTATCTGCTAATGTACCGGCTGGCTCACTTCCACCATCAGGAGACATCACAGCCCAAAAAAGATTGTGATTATAAAATCCTCCAGCATTATTATGAATTGCAGCTGGCGTCTCTCCTGCAACAGCAAGAATTTCTTCTATTGTTTTACCTTCATAGTCTGTCCCAGCAATTGCTTCATTTAATTTTGAAGTGTACCCAGCGTGATGCTTTGTATAGTGGATCTCCATGGTTCTAGCATCTACGTGTGGCTCAAGCGCCTTGTAATCGTATGATAATTTTTCTTGTTCAAACATAATCTATTTTTTTAATGAATCTCTAATCTCTATCAACAGATCGACTTCTGTTGGACCTTTTTTCTCTTCGGTTTTCTTCTCTTCCTTTTTCTTAAGCATACTTATGGCTTTGACTGACATAAAAATCACAATAGCTACAATTAAGAAATCTATAACTGTATTTATAAAAATACCATAATTGATAGTAACAGCCGGCAGTACTTCTCCTGTATTGGATATACTTGAAGGCTTAATTGTCGCTACTAGGTTTGAAAAGTCTATCCCCCCAAGAAGAAGTCCTATAGGTGGCATTACAACATCATTAACCAGTGACGTTACGATTTTCCCAAAAGAGGCACCAATAATCACTGCTATAGCCAGCTCTACCACATTCCCCTTCATTGCAAATTTTTTGAATTCTTTAAGCATTATATGTATGTTTATTTTGTAATAACTCCATTATAACAAATAAAACCGCGTAAAGCGGTTTTATGCATTCATCCCTGCTACATACCCTGTTGTCCAGCATAACTGAAGTGAGTATCCTCCGGATGGCCTATTTATATTAAGCAAATCACCTGTAAAATATAGATTAGAGAAAAGAGTTGATCTCATTGTTTTCATGTCTACCTCCTCTAAGGTAATACCCCCATCTGAGACCACAGCCCTATTGTGACCCATTAGCCCAATTATTTTTATAGGCATAGCCTTAAGGAAGTGAACTATCTTCTTTCGATCTTCCACTGTGACTGAGTGACATTTTTTATCTGTTTCAAAACCTAATTTAACCAAGGTTCCTTCAGAAAATCCTTCTGGGGCAATCTCCTTGTATACATTCTTAAAATCTCTATTCTTATTATCATCTAAAATCTTAAGGATTCTTTTTTCTAAATCAGGAAATTCTGTATCAGGATATGCATCTATCTCAGCCGTTACATCCCCCCAATCAAGAAGCTCCTTTACTTCTGAAGATGAGTTCAAGATAAGTGGGCCAGAAAGGCCGAAGTGTGTAAAAAGTATTTTACCTGTTTTAGAAAATTGCCTTTTACCATCAGCAAGGAATGATATTTTCATGAAAGAAAGTGTTGCCCCTGATAGTCTCTTTACCCATTCATCTTCTACTTCTAATGGAACGATGTTTGGAGTTGGATTCTTTGTTGTGTGACCCATTATATTCAACCATTTGAATCCGTCCCCTGTAGAACCTGTCTCTGGGTGTGATGCTCCACCTGTAGCAAATATAAAAGAGTCAGCGGTGTATTCAGTATCTTTAGTGACAACAGCTATTACTTTTCCTTCTTTTGTTTTTACTTTTATAACTGACTGCTCTTTCAAAACTGAGACATTTTGACTTCGAATATATTTTTCCAAAACTTTGTACACATCGTACGCTCTTTGAGTTTCAGGAAAGGCTCGTTTTTTAGACTCTACTACGAGCGGTAGACCGCGACCTTCAAAAAACTTAAAGGTATCTTCTACGCCAAATTGTGAAAATGGTGAATATAGAAACTTCTCTGCTTGCTTGTAGTGTGGGAGAAGTTTTCTAACATCATATTCGGCATTTGTTATGTTGCACCTACCACCTCCGGTGATCTTTAGTTTCTTTCCTAGTTCTCGATTCTTTTCAAGTATTAACACCCGCTTACCTTGTGACGCAGAAGTACCAGCAGCCATCAATCCTGACGCTCCTCCACCTACCACTATTACATCGTAATGTGTTGAATACTTTTGCATATTTATTATTTAAACTCTAAAGCCTATGACTTCTTAGTATTTTTCTTTCTGTCAGCTTCTGTTAGATATTGTTTTCGAAGACGAATAGAATCCGGAGTAACTTCTAGATACTCATCTTCTCTCATCATTCCAAGAGCTCTCTCCAATGTAAGATCCAATGGTGGAATCAGTTTAATCTGTTCGTCATTTCCAGAAGATCGCATGTTTGTAAGCTGTTTTCCTTTTGTAGGATTAACAGCCATGTCTTCACCTTTTACAGTATAACCAATAACCATACCTTCATACACTTCTGCATTTTGAGATATGTATAGAACTCCTCTGTCTTGCAAGTTTGCAATAGAGAATCCAAGAGCTTTTCCTGTAGCCATAGAAATCATAGAACCATATTCTGTCTTTTTAATTTCTCCAGCATAAGCATCAAATCCAGAGAAAATAGTTGTAAGAATACCTTCTCCTTTTGTATCAATAACGAATTCATTTCGGTACCCCAGAAGACCTCTTGTAGGAATATTGAAAATAAGTCGAGTGTTGCCGTCTTTTGTTTCCATGTGTTCCATTACACCTTTTCTCATTCCAAGTTTTTCAATAACAGCCCCAGAAGAAACCTCGGGAACAAGAATTGTTACTTGTTCATAAGGTTCGCTCTTTACACCGTCAATATCTTTGATGATTACTTTTGGAGATGATACCGCCAGCTCGAACCCTTCTCTTCTCATATTCTCAATAAGAACAGCAAGGTGAAGCTCCCCTCTTCCAAAGATCTGGAACTTAGCTTGATCTCCGAAATCCACCTTAAGTCCAACGTTAATCTCAAGTTCTTTTTCTAGACGTTCTCTGATCTGTCGTGAAGTAAGGAGTTTTCCAACTTTACCAGCAAATGGTGAGTCGTTTATAAACATATAGAAAGAGATTGTTGGCTCATCGATTGCGATAGCAGGCATGGCCTCTCCAGATGCATCAGCAAGAAGTGTTTGACCGATAAAGATATCAGGAATACCTGAAATCATAACAATGTCTCCAGCTGAAGCCTCAGCAACCTCGTTTCTTTTCATTCCTTCAAAAGAGAAAAGTTTTGCAATTTTACCAGTAAAGATTTTACCTGTTGCATCTTTTACGTTTACAACTTCCCCGCTCTTCATAACACCTTCGTATATCCTACAAATACCCATTCTTCCAAGGAAGTTGTCATAAGCTAGGTTGAAAACTTGAGCTTTCAAAGATTTTGCGATATTTTCTGGAGTTGAAACAGGTTTAACTTCTTCAAGTACAAGATCCAAAATAGGATCTAGATTTGTCATAGGCTCATCTGGATTAAGACCAGCTACTCCATCACGTCCAATTGCATACACAGTCTTGAAATCAAGCTGTTCTTCTGTAGCCCCAAGTTCAAAGAATAATTCAAATACAGCATCGTGAGCCCACTTCACATCAGCTGCTGGTTTATCAATTTTATTTAAAACAAGAATTGGTGTTAACCCAAGTTCTAGAGACTTCTTCAAAACGAATTTTGTTTGAGGCATTGGACCCTCAGCCGCGTCAACAATAAGAAGAACCGAGTCAACAGACCGAAGCACTCGCTCTACCTCAGAACCAAAGTCAGCATGGCCGGGAGTATCAAGGATATTTATTTTTGTACCTTTGTAATTAACAGAGGTATTCTTGGCATAAATAGTAATTCCACGTTCTTTTTCAAGATCGTTTGAATCCATAGAAATTCCTTTTTCTACCATACCTGTTTGTGTTAAAAAAGCATCGGTTAGAGTTGTCTTACCGTGGTCTACGTGGGCTATAATTGCAATGTTTCGAATATCCATAATGTTTTATTTTCGGCTGTTATTAGATTAAAAAATGCCCGATAAAGGGCTTTGCCATAGAAAATAGATTAGCACAAGGCGCGCAAAAAAGCTATTTATTTGACTTAATCAAACAAAAGATATAGATTTTAAAAAAGAAAAGTTAAATGTACACAATCAAAAGAAACGGAAAAGAATAACTCCGAGGCAACAGATTCTAGAGAAGGTCGAATCTGAAGGGCGTCTCGTTAAAGATGATACACCCTTCCAAATGTCACTGAAGAGTGCTCAAATAAAACTTGAAGAGTTACATAGAAAAAATCTTTACAGGATGATAGGGTTTGGGCCAGTGTGCATCTGATTTACACATGAGAGAAAGCTTACGTTTTGCGTAAGTTTTTTTTAATTTCTTAACCTCTTGATTCTCTCCTCTACAGGAGGATGGGTTGAAAACAAGCTTTTAGCTTTCTTTCCAAAAGGGTTTGAAATAAATAGATGAGCTGTAGCATTGCTAGCCTTTTTCATCCTTCCTCCATGAGATGATATCTTTTCAAGCGCTGAAGCAAGGCCTTCTGGATAACGCGTTAAAAGAGACCCTGTAGCATCTGCTAAGTACTCACGCTTTCTTGAAATTGAAAGTTTAATCAGAGCTCCGATTATAGGAGATAGCACAAGTAATACTAGACCTACTATCATTAGAGCTCCTCCGCCTTTACTATTATTGTCTCTACTCCTTCCTCCCCCGTAGAACATACTTTGTATGAATATATCTGAAATAAGAGCCAGTATTCCTACTAAAACTACAACTACGGTCATCACCAGAACATCTCTGTTTCCAATGTGAGCCATCTCGTGAGCTAAAACTCCCTCTAATTCATTTTTCTCTAGAAGGGCCAACAGTCCTGTGGTTACCGCAATAGATGAATGCTCTGGGTCACGACCTGTTGCAAAAGCATTTGGAACCTGGTCTTCAATCACATAAACTTTTGGATTTGGAATTCCAGCTGTAATG
>Ga0100402_1000946_pt1 | contig 33699 bp, 39 predicted proteins | sample CryGeyme20150102_FD_80419 | JGI IMG/M metagenome (GOLD analysis project Ga0100402, IMG submission 80419) | Groundwater microbial communities from Crystal Geyser aquifers in Utah, USA - Crystal Geyser metaG 2015-0102 | ecosystem: Environmental > Aquatic > Deep subsurface > Groundwater | place...
AAATCCTCCGACACTGATTGCACTGATCACTGTCCTCACTTCGTGCTTATCGTTTAGAGCAGGTATGACCTATGCAGCGTTGAGCCATGCAGGGATGACCACCAAAAATAGCCTATTCTTAGCTTCAGGAGCCTCCTTGATGAACTAGTCAAGCATTTCAATGAAAGTGGAGACCTCCATTCTCGAGAAGAGGTTTTCATAAGAAACATGGAATATATGGTAATTTGTTTATTTTTTGCCAAAGCGAGCTAAGGTCTGAGCAATACGATACTTTCCTGTCGTGTATGTTCCAGTGATCAAAGCAAGAGCTGGCTGGTCTGAAGGTGCAGGAGGTTCAATGCTCTTGTTAGCTTTCTGGACATATAGACTCTTGAAAGCATTCATTTTGATGTCCTTCATCTGGTTGAGCACCATCAGTTGCTTAGATTCAATGAAGGACCAAAGGAACTCATTTTGTAAGATTTGATGTTGATGCAAAAGGGCTCCTTCCTTCACCTACTTCTTCAGTACTTCCTGAGTGAAATACCAGTTATCAGCTAGAAGAGGAGGCACGAAATCAAGGAAGCTTAGAGGGAGGGGCTCAGTTTTATCGTTCACCTTCTTTAATAGGCAATCGAAAGCCTTTCCTCTAAATTAGATAGCAAGAATGTTGGTTTAGATTCCCTAGAAAAGGAAGGCCGACTTTGTTCTGAAAAGAACCCACTGTCCGGGTATCTTGTTAATCATGGTTGACTCAATAATGTTTTTATAGAGAAGAAGATGCCATCCCGTTTTCTAGCTGTAAATCTTGATGCCCTTCGAATGGAAAGAGTAGTGTGCTTCTATCAGGGGAATGTTGAAATGCAAGTTGGACAGCTTTTCCAAAGGAATAAAAATTCTATACTTGAAGCTGGGAGACTGTGATTCCCCTAACTCAGGAAATTCGATATTTGGATTTAGGTTATCCAATGCTGAGTAGGTCTCAGCATCAGTCTTCCAGAAATCGAAGTAAGGAGTCTACTTGGTCAGCAGGAGGTAGCACCCTTCTTGAAGGAGGAAACTTTCTGAAAAGCAAATACTTCCTAGCTGAACTCCTGAATGCTTCACATTGTTGAGTCTGATTTTTAGAACATAAAAGCTGGTGCTGAGTTTGAAAGTGATGCTGTCTTTGAAGTCAATTGCCTTAGGATCTCCTTGAGCATCATAGCTTTCAAGGTATATTTCAAGATCATTTTTATTAAATGTCTCAGCACCGTTAGGGACCATTGTTTGATTGATTTTTGTTAGAATATGAGTTAGCAAGAATTATTTGTTGAGATTCCTGTAATCTTTTGAAACAGTTGATATTCCATCAAGGACTCCCTGGACAACCCCAAGGTATGCTAAAATCAGCCATTTTCTTGAAGAAGCTGCTAGGTTGGCCTTGCGATCGATGACATATCTTATCTTAGTCAAAAAACTTTCCTTTTCCTCTTCTTCTACTCTTTAGATGGATCCAATCTATTCCTAGCAAGTATTGAAGAAATAAGTTCGCCAAACCTGAAGTTTAGTTATCGGATCTCCATGTTCCAAAGTAAAATGATATGCCTTTGTGGATTCGATGGTCTCAGCTGAGCTCTATGCCTTTGAACCTGTTCGAGCTCCGAATAGAACTCTAACTGGAGGCATTTCGCTGCTATTGATTTATGTCTTGGCAATGTCAGCTGCCTCGAATAGGGATTATTGGAGCTTAAGCTCAGAAATTTTTAGCCTCTCCTCCTGTTTGGTATACTCAATCAGCTGAGTGCTTCCTCTCACCTGCCCTTCCAGGGCCCTAGCTGTTGTTGCCACCAAATTTTGAAGAGAGTGCTTATCGAGGTTCTTAAAAACTGGCATTAATCTTTGGTTGAGATTGCTACACTGAAACCTCAGGGTGAAGAAAGTTCTACCCACTGCTTCAAGAGCATACGACTGAATGATTGGCCATTTTTCAATAATTTTAGCGTCATGTTCAGATGCCAAAAACAGCCCAATTTTTTTCAATTTACTGAGAGCTTGATAAAAGAAACTAATTTTGAGAATGTCCAGGCGATCCTTTGCTGCGTATTGCTTCTCGGTGGGACAAAACATGGTGCAGTCCTGGAGAGTGTGAATCAGAGGTTCGAACTATTGTTTGGCCTGTGGAGTGATAAATATGAAAGACTCCTTGGGGGATATGATGATGATCATTTCGCTGTAGAGAGGATCGAGGTATTTATTGTTGAAGATGGCGGGTCCTGAGAGTCCTAGGAACAACCAGTTGAAGAGATAATTAGTGTGAGCATACTCTGAGCCGTCGATACCTGTGATCATCAGAAGAGCATCCTGTTGCTCCTTTTCGAGGATTCTTTCCAACTTTTTCCATCTGAAGAGGAAGTCCTCTGGCGCATATTTGATGTCCTAGGCTTGTTTACTTTCAGAGAAATACTGCAGCATAAATGAAATTTAAATGATTTGATATTAATTTGAATGATAGAACACAGACTTTCCTCTACTTGAATGGAAAAGTTAATTCCATATTCCTGATATCACTGACAGTCTATGTCACAATGGCTCCAGATAATATTACTGGCTTGAGCAACTAGGAAGAGACAGTATGGCTGTCATAAAGGGCATAATTTTAAGATTAATTTTAATTTCCATATTCAAATCGATGTTCAGCGAAGTGTCAGCTATCAAGTTCAAGAGTAAGCCGAACCACTCGACCGCCAGTCATCTCAACACATATCAAGGAGAACCTATTCGCAAAAGCATCTGTCAGGAATTTAAGGTACTTCAATCAACATCCAGCTTGACAAGCACTCACAACGCCTCCACACAGAAGCCTACGACAAATGCTCTGTCAGCACAGACATGAAAAAAATAATCAAACAGTTCAGAATGCCATTCAAAAGCAATAGTCCCAATCTGAAGAAAAAGAACCATCACTAACAGCCCTACCTCCACCAAAAAACAAGCATGTCAACTACTAAACCTCACAAGAAAAAAACTACAGGGCCACAGAAGGCCGCCCTCAAAAACCAGACCTAGGCCGGTCCCGTTATTAAGAAAGTAAGCACTCTCCTATATAGAAAAAAACAGTTCAATAAAAAACAGAAAAAAAATTCGTTAATTTAGTGAAAGAAGATCACAAGGTAGAGGAGGGAAAAGGAAATAGACAGAAACCCTCTGCTAATAAAAAGCTTATCTAGCACAAGAGTGTTTAGAAATTTTTAAAAATGGACAAAGCAAAAGGAGAAACATTTGACTGCACCCCCATGAAACTTGGAGAAACTGACATTTAATATTTGAGCCTGATCGGGCAAGGTACTTTTGGGAAGGTTTTTCAAGCCAAAATAATCAGAACTGGTCAGATTGTCGCCGTCAAAAAGGTATTCCAAGACCCCAAGTACAAGAATAGAGAGGTGGAGATAGTTTCGATGCTCGAAGGATAATTCACCATGAGAGTGCTTGGAACCTTTTCGACAGTCGAATAAAACAGTCAATACCTCAACATCGTGATGGAGTATTACGAGTGTGATTTGTACTCTCACATCAAGTCTCACAAAAAGCCTCTTCCGACCTTTTAAATCAAACTACTAACTTACCAGGCCTTCAGAGGACTCCTCTACATTCATTCCTTGGGCATCTGCCATCGTGACATCAAACCTCATAATCTCCTTGTTAAAGATGGTCGTCTCGTTCTCTGTGATTTTGGTTCAGCTAAAATACTCACCAATGAACCCAACTTGCCCTATATCTGTTCGAGATGCTATCGAGCTCCCTAGCTGATATTTGGAGCTCAGCACTACACTACCATGATCGATGTATGGTCCATTGGCTGCGTTATCTTAGAGATGCTCCATGGGGTGCCACTATTTATCGGAGAGAGCAGCATCGACCACCTTATCGAGATCATCAAAGTGATGGGAACTCCCACAAAAACTCAAGTCGTTGAGATGAATCCATAGTATGACCTCAACGACTACAAATTCCCCAAAGTTAAGAAAAGAGACTGGAAGCATGTAACTAATTTCATTATACAGATCTTCCCGAATGCCGATCCCCTGCTGATAGACTTCATAGCTCAGATTATGATTTACGCACCAAAATAACGTCTCAATGCTGCTGAAGCCCTTGCTCATGAATTTTTCGATGAGCTGAGATAAGAGAAAGTGGGGAAAAAACTTCAAAAGCAGTTGGGAGTGAGCTTGTTCGACTTCAGCTACGGATAGGTGCGTGGCAATTAGCATTTGCTTCCAAAGTTGATTCCCTCCTGGGTTAAATATTATTGATCGTTTCCAGATAGTTTTACTTTATTGACCCTGCCAAACCTAAACTAAGGAGCAAGTTGACATAACTCTCAACCTTTTGTTTAAAGAAATAGAAGAAGAGCTGATGAAAGGCTTTGCTTCATAACTGTTGTTGTATGATAAAAGATACAATAAAAGAGGAAAATAAGAAGAATAGCATCAGTAAATATTCTTTTCAGTAATGATAAAATCCAGTGGTTGATCGTGATCTGCCCAGAACTGTTGCTGGCACTCGAGGAAGCTTGAGGCGACTCCAACAAATGTGGATTTGATTCCACTCTTCCTCATAAATCGGATGTAGCAGTCATAGTATCCTCCTCCCTTTCCGATTCTTTGCTTGGATACAGGATTAAAGCATGTTAAAGGGACCAGGGTGACTGAAGGAAATACTGTCTCCAAATGCTTGGGAGGAACCTTGATTCCATAAACTTCTTCCTCACAAGAATTTATATCTGGGAGCAGTTTAAACTCCATAAGGGGAACCTCGTCAGTGATGAGTTTTTTGTCAAAGCGAGGGTATGCATATTCATATCCTTGGATATGGGGAGGTGGAATTTCCTTATTTGGGAGACAGATGTAGGAGGCTATCATGTGGTTGCTGAGGAGTTTTTCCCGTTCCAACCTTTTCATGAGGATGGCAAACTGAGTATAGAGTCCATGGGTGATATTGAATGAATCCTTGTGAACATTACGGGCAGTAATCTTTCTGAAGAGCTTCCTGATCTGCGGTTTTTCCATGTTGACAGAATAGGATAATTTGATAACTTTTTTAAATCGATTCTGACATAACACATGGTATACTCAGATTTAGACAGATCCGGTTCATCCTTCTCCAAAACCGAAGAGGCCGCACTAGACTTTCGAAATGGTTCATCAACTACGACGAAAATTAAAAGCTGAGACTTCAGTCGTAAATCCACCGGATGATCGTCGGCAGAGACTCCAAACAAACAGACTTCATAGAAGTACTCACACCACCATCTAGTTTCACAATTTCAAAATTGTCTACAAGCGATACCAAGGCCTCTACTTCGCAGTCTGCATCGACGTCAACGACAACGAACTTCTCCATCTGGAAGTAAACGAGATTCAATGTAGTTAATCCACCTTTTCGTCTAAAATCTGGACCAGTACTTCGGCAACGTCTGCGAGCTGGACATAGTGTTCAATTTTCACAAGGTGTACGGCATCTTGGATGAGATCATTGTGGGCGGCGAAGTTCTTGAGACCGCTAAGGATACGATTTGTAGCTCCATTAAAAACTTGGAAGCTGATGATTGATCGAGTCTGCTCTTCAATAACTAACTATCAGCAAAGCCAGTCTATCAGTACATCATAAAGCGATGGCCTTGGAGAGGATATCCTCCGTCAGTTCGTATACTATCCTGGTTATCCTGCACTGGGTCAACGTCGTCCTTGAACCCATGCTGCGCTTGTAGCCTTTTCTTCTCTTTTTCTTGAATACTATGATCTTCTCGGAGTCGCTGATAGATTCAATGATGCCCTCCACTGTGGCCCCTCCAACGAGAGGCCTTCCAAGAAGAGTATAGCTATTGGTCCCAATGAGAGGCACTTTTTCGAATAAGACCTGAATGAAGGGGGTTTTACAGGTTGATTGATGGCATGCTCAGGTTTGTGATCAAGGATAAGGATAGTATCCTCCATAACTTTGTACTGGAATCCATCGACTTGAACCACAGCAAACTGTTTGTCAGAACGAGGAGGATATTCTATACCCAGCGCTGGGTTATGGACCACAAATTTAGCTTCCATGGGCTCGACAACTATTTTCTACATACGTTCATCTTTACTGCTCGTTCTTATGCCAAAATGCGCTTTCTTTCGTTTCTATGCTTCTTCCTTTCGAGAGGCTTTTTCCAGCGATTGACCAAAGTGTAGTACAAGTATTTTTTACGGAACTGTTGAATGAAGCTTTCCGATAATTCCTTTTTGTCTTGCTCGTCAAAGAACTGGGAGAAAGAGTCTAGGTGAGGAGGCTGTACATGTGGAGGTCTGTCTGCTGAGAACAGGAGCCGGCCTTGGAGCAAGCCGGAAAAGGGCTGTGAGTCCCCTTATCATCTTAACTATAATACAAAAAAACAGCAATCTCAAGAGGAAGCCATTATAGGATGATTGATCTATTTATAGAAAGGTGATCTTTTTGGTAAGACCTTTGCTTTATATCTAAAAATGTGCCTCTTTTTTATACTAATTATTCTTTCATAATGTCAGACTAATAAGAAATGGACGTGGAGTATGGGGATTAGTACTAGTACGGCTACGACGATGATAACTACAACTGGGAACTGACCAACAAACATTCCGAGGATAAGCCTTATAATGTTTACGACCTCGACGAGATCATCAAAAAAATATACTAGGACAACGACCTCAAAAGACAAATCACCTGCCTGTCTCCTCAGTGGAACCTGATGCTCTACTATTTCTGCCAGTTTGCATAGCACCAGCTCATTCACGTCATCAACTAGGACCAAACGGGAAGAAAAATGATCAGATATCAAGAAGACTATCTGCCTGCAGAAAAAATAGGAGTCTGTATGGTCTGCTGCGAAGAAAAGGAACTCATCAATAATGTATGTGAGCATTCTTTTTGTTACGAATGCTGGAACGATTTTCTAGTCACCAACCACACTGAAAGGACTATGTATGAACTGTTCCCTATGTGCCCAGGAGACGACTGCTTCTATCGAACTAACTTGAACCTAATGGAAAAAATATGGAGCCGCCTTCCAAAAGGAAGAAAATAATTCGAAAAACTCCTTTGTCGTAAGTTTGCTCAACGAAGTGAAAAAGTGCGTGTTTGTGGAGGAGAAGGCTGCAATAAGGCAATTTTCATCAATTATTGTCAGGAAAGGACCCTCACTTGCACTTGTGGCCACAGCATATGCAGAATCTGTGGCGAAAGTGACCATTACCCTCTTGACTGTGGAGATCTAAAGACGTGGAACAAGATATTGAATGCCAAAGACAAGCAGTGGTTGAATGAGATCGTGACTCAGCAGTGCCCGATGTGCAAGACTCACATTGATAAGAACGGGGGGTGTATTCACATGACTTGCAGATGTGGACACCACTTCTGTTGGATCTGCCTGAAGGTATGGAGTGGCCACACTAACTATGGATAATGCAATTCTGTGAAGAAAGAGGATCACTAGAAGAAGCTGAAGGAACAGCAGGACAAGATCAAGATGGATGAGGGCTCCTATAACCTGAGGTTCGAAGAGGCCAAGAGTCAGGTTGAAAGAATTTAAAACATCACCAAAAGAGTGATGAACATCGAATTCGAATAAATTATCAAGGAGCTGAATCGCTATCATATTCTAACCAATGACTCATTGAAATTGAAGTAGGCCAGGTAGCTCATTCTGAGAGGGTTGAATCTAGAAAAGCACTGCCAGATCTACATATTTTTGCAAAGAGACGGCTACAGATAGCTGCAGCATCTCATCAAAGGCTTCAGCGTCTCAATATCAAAAATCGATGATTATCTTATCGCCAAAACAACAGTCGTAGAGAGAACCAGGAAAAACTTCCAAAAGATCAACAAAACAACAAACTAGCCTCCTCTAGAGATCATGCTTGCAGAAGTGAAGGATAATTTTTTCGCAGGTTGGGAGTCCCTGAACATGGAGATCACAAAGGCTCGAAAGGATGAGGAGTATTTGCGATAAGGCAAATTCATGTCTATCCAATGATTGGTAGGTTTATATATTTGAATATTATAGGGTATAGAGGTTGTAGATTAATAGTTTCAATGTTTCCAAGGAGAAGCTACTGATAGTTTGATTGTGATACTATAATTTTAAAATGTGGCTGGTATTATAAAAGTATGATTAGTTGGCTCACCAAAGTTAGCAGATTTACCCCAAGAACCTTCTCCATCCTCGCCAGCACTCGCCGATATCCTTTTGCTACCTCTGATGGTCCCAAGAAGGTGGAGCTCTATCAAAAAATCAAGGAGAAATAAATGCGAGGCATCAGAGACAATCAACTCAACGAGTAATCACTCACAAAATATTACAAGCACTACCGCTGTGATGGGTGCAACAGTACTCTTCAGTCGACGGACAAATAAAAATACGGCTTCATCAAGGAAGACTTCCTGAGCAAGTCAGTCAAAGGCAACATCAAGATAATCGAGAATACATATGGAAACAAGGCCAGCAACTAGGACGGCAAGACTCTTGAAATGATCGCTGAGGTCGAAAAATAACTTAATGTAAAAATATTCAACAACCAAACAAAACAGCTTGATAACTTGGACAACGTGTAGGTCCTTCTGCGTTTGCAGGAAAAGATAGACAAATTTGAGGAATAGGAGCAAACTATAAAGCGAATAAAGAAAGATCGCAGTTAGTTGTATTGCCTTCGTTGCTACTCTCTAAAATACCACAATAAGCTGCCGTAAGAATACGACCTTCCTGCGCCATCTGACAACAACCAGTAGGTCCTCATGTCGAAGATATTTAAAAAACATCGGGATCTTCCCACTTACTACATCTATATGGTAGATGTGCTGGACATTGCAGGCAGCTTCAAAAAGTATGTCTTCAACTCTCTCCTATAGGCCAATGTTGACTTTTGTGTGGTGGTGAACAAGCTGGACATCGTCAATGAGAAGTATCTCAATCGGCATATGATCTTGGATGCGGTCAGGCAAAGGATGTTCGATTTCATAGATAAGGATCGGAGAGAGTAGAAGCGGTAAAGAATAGCAAAAATAAAAGTCATTCTTGCTAGCAGTATCGACAAGAATGGAGTCAAAACACTGCAGGATTATTTGGATAAACAACACGTCCGAAGAATGCAGTTAGTAGGCTTTCCCAATACTGGTAAAACTACCCTCCTTAATCAACTTGCAAAGACAAATAAGCCGACCTCCAAAGTGCCAGGGACAACTCTTTACATCAATTAACACTACTCCAAAAAATACCTCATCTATGACATGCCAGGCATGAACTCTGAATCTAATCTTTGCAATAAAATCAATAAACCAAGCCTGAAGGCTCTTCTGACGTGGAACAAGTTTTACTCTCCCCCTGTGCATCTCCACCAAGCCTTTTTCTATGGAGGTAAAGTATAAATCAGAGATGTGAAGATAATACTTTTCGGAATGGGTGGGAGCTGCTCCTCAGATAACAAATGGTTTGTGCTGAATTACAAATAATTTTGGAAAGGACTGCCCGATTTGTCAGAGCTCAAGATTCAAAAACACACTCTTGACCTGAAATTCATTGAGGGGAAATCTAAAGATATAGAGATCGCAGGTTGGGGATTCATTAGTTTCAGATTAGCAGTGAAACATTTGAGACCTGTAACAAAGGAGCTAACTCTCTATCTTCCTCTAGGTGTCAATTTCCACCTTAGAGACACAATCCTTAAAGATAGTAACATTCTGAACTACAAATCAGTGACAACCAAGCGTCATAGACTGGAGAGGGTGCACGAATAAAAACAGAAGAGAACATTCAAACAACAACATTGATGTTGCTTATATTATTTGAACAGTTAGATTTATAAATTAAGTTTGCCAAGCAATGTCGATGCTGAAAAGTACTTCAATCAACAAAGGTCGCGCACGACTCGATCAGGAACTAGAATAACTTACAATAAAGTAAGGTCACATCTATCTAGAAAACACCAGATCAAGTCTGAGATTCGAGGACGTGATGCCAAGAATGACATTGTTCAATTTGAAACAACACAGTCAGCCATCACAGAAAAAATGAAAGAGCTCGAAGAGGAAATTAAATTAGGAAAGGTAAAACAAGCCAAGTTAGAAAATAAATTAGGCAGTCTTTCAAATGACAAAGTAAATTTAGTAATCCAGCTTTAAAGCCTTTAAATATAAGCGTAGAGCCTACAGAAAGAAGCCGTTGAAATGTTTACCCCTTCGACTTCACCAATCAGCGAGGTAAGGCTCAAACTCATAGAGATAGAAGCCAGTGATGAATTGGCAGATTTGAAGCACTTGTTTTCATTGAGAAAATAATTGCTGGCCTTCTCTAGAATGAATGGTTTGAATGCGAAAAACAACATCGATATGCTAATATGCTCAGAAGGAAAAATACAAAGTTTCAAAGGGTTTCTGTTGTCAAAGTTGGAAGAAAAGAAGCTTTCTCAATTCAAGATGGTGATTCTCAAACCAATTCAATAGTACATTTCTGCCATGGTATAATTGGGCCAACTGATCAAATAAAGGTCCCCTGAAAAATAGACGAATAATTTTGAGTAGGAAAAGGCAACTCTTTTAATGGGCTCTTTGAAGAGAAGAGAGGCATAAATTAAATAGCTAAACTGTAAGCTCAGGAAGACTAATACTAAAATTGTACAAACTGAGCTTAAGTTGCAGAAGTACATTGAGTACATTGAAGAGCTGAGCAATCAGTACCAATAGCTTTAGGGATAATAATAGAAAATCAGCAATTTATTGATCAAGTGCAAGCAGAGGGGATAAGCTTATGAACTGAGAAGGAGAGAGTTGAGATAAATAAAGGAAGCTATCAACTATTTGCAAGCGAAAAAGGAGTAAATCTCATAGAGCTGTACCTCTAAGTCCTTGATTATAATTGATGAGCCTGAGTTTTCTTTCATCGCCAACAAATAGAACTGTGAGTTAGACTCATCTATTTTACCCAAGACAGAGATGAAACCCTCCAGTTTCAAAAGTCCGACAAAGTACAGTTTGACTTCAAAGCATGAAAGATTCAAAATGCAAAGTCCTGCCTGGAAATGATATTCTTACTGAGTTATTATACTTTAGAATCATAATGAACAATCAACAACTAGTCAAAATCATCAACTTCTACAGAATCAACCATCAGTTCCATTAACCATATCGCTTCCTCCTTGATGGAAATTTCATCAAACTGCTTGTCGAAAAGGACCTCGATCTCAAAAGGAAGTTCGATCAAGTCGTCAAGGCAAAATGCTCACTAAGAGTCACCTCTTGCATCATCAGGGAGCTTTAGTTGCTGGGTGATCAATTCAAATTGGTCGTAGCTGCCGCCAAATAACTAAAAACAGTTTACTGCAAGCACCCTCTTGAGTACAGTGTTGATCGCTGCCTAATGGAGCAAATTGGCCCCAATAATGAAAAACAGTATATCGTATGCTCGCAAGATTTGGAGTTAAGAAGATAGGTTAGAGCTGTTGGTAATGTTCCAATCATGTACTTCGGGCCTGATCAGAGAGTTACAATGGAGGACATTCACAAAAAGACTCTCGAACAACTGAAAATATAGCAGAAGGAAAAATATATGCTCAAACAGGAGTAACTGAAAGAGGTTCAGGAGCTGAGGAAGAAGCAAGCATTGATCGATAAAAAAATGAAGATAAAACATCTTTCCGCAGTGCAGGGAATTCAGATCAAAACGAAAGTAGTTAAGGGTCCCAATCCGCTTTCAGTCAAGAAAAAGCAGCCAAGACACAGCTCTTCTACCCAGAATCAGAATCCTGCTGAGCCCAAGCGCAAACGTATCCGTAAACGCAACAAAAATTCCAAAGTTGAAGGTGCAGCTTAATGATCTCCAAAAGTTAATAATCTATCGTATCGATCTAAAAATGCAGTCGTTTCGTTTCGAGAGCCAAAATATTTATATAATCGAAAAGACTGTGCAGTTCGTGGGCAAGATGATCGCCAAGTACTTTCCTTTAGACTTAGATCAAAGAAAAAGGTAGTTTGGGTCATCAAGCATGGTAAAGAGGTACATACCGTAGTTTGCCTCATTTCTTTCTACTCAGGCAAGAAGAAAGTCACTCACAACGGTTTCATCATCAAAGATGTGGAAGATTCCAAGTAATGTCTGGATTGCGTGATTCACATAGGCGATCAGCGAATGATAATAATGATTGACGAAAGTACTGAGCTTTGCAACCCCTAAAGAAAATACATCATGGCCAATGACGAGTTCATCACTTTCAGCAACATGTACTCCCAGCCAATCACCCCAGTCTATGAAAAATATTTCGGAAGGTGAACAATAACTCTCTCAATTACTGACATTAAGATGTTTCATTAAGATGTTTCATTACTATCAATTATCTTCAGGGCTTGTCAAAGGAAAGGTAGTAAATTATGTATTTGAGCGCTTTGCTCAGAATTATTTTTAGAATAATAATGATCTCCACTAAATTGAATAAAAATGCTTCAGCAAGTCACCTCCTGGTCGAATTCTCAGACAAAGAGCTCCACCCAGTTCTATAAAAATTCTATCTCAACTGTAAAGATTAAAATGTTCTCACCCGTCGAACACCTACTATTGATCCCACACAAATGAACTTTCATACCGTTGAGCTCCAGTAAAAAATGCAAATTAACAACATCACTTTGAAGAACGTACCCCATAACTTTGATTTCGTAATCAGTGTCTTTTACATCAACAGTGAGGAGGAGGAAGAAAGGCGAGAAAAAATACCCCCTATTTAGCGCAGTTTGCTACTGAGATAAAGCTTGGATATGAACTTTTTCATGGACTATGAATTTGAAAACACTCAGAGCTAGCAAGAAAGCCTCATATTTTTATGCTAGCTCAGTGCAGCAATCGTAAACTCTATGTTCGAGAGGGAGATCTCCTTTTATGACCAGAATACTTCAAATGTCAAAGGATAGCATCAAAACTAGGTCGAAAAATGCTGGACAAATATTCTCTTTCAAATTCCAGGTCTCGGGCAATAGAAATGCAAAAACATTGCTCAGCGATATCCCAGCTACAAAGCTCTACTGCTTGATTTTTTAGGAGAGAAGGAGCTATCCGACATGCCTGTTCGAAGCGGCGTAAAAGAGATCAGGTTAGGAGAGGTGATGGCAAATAGGATATACAAAGGACTTTTTGGCATGAATAGTCAAGAGAATATAATGTCAAAGAAATGAGTCAAGATAAATATCAGTTGCTGTTGACTTGATTTATTATGATGTTGAGTTTATGCGCTATTTATTGTTTTTCAACCAAAAATTTGGGCAAACTTTTCAGCCTCTTCAGCCCACCCGCCTTCATGAAGTTCTTTGTTCTTTCTATCTTTCCATAGAAAAACTATATCATTAGCTATAAATAGAGGCTCACTGACTAGGAGTTGTCTTCGCAAACATTCTTGTTTATGACCAGCAGTTTGGCAAATTCTGCTAAATTTGAAGAAAGGCCCAATGCTTCCATTTGAGCTTGAAATTCGTAATGTCGGCTGAGGTAGAGAACGAGCTTTAAATTTTATTCACTTGCATTGATATTGTTTTGAAAAATGCTGATATTGCATATCTCTTTGAGACTGTACTGAAAAATGGATAAAGCTTAATTGATTTCGAAGCTTTCCTCAGTGTACTTATTGAAGATCAAGAGACAGTTGAGAGCGATTTATTCCTTTTTAAATTAGACAGCAAAATGGTAGCAGATCGACAGTGAGCTCAGAGTATCTTACTCTTGCATGATCTGAAGGATGTGAGGGGCTAGCACAAGCTAATCATAGCAGAATGACTTAATGATTGAGCTTAAGAGGTATGCTATGGAGGTGAAATTTTAAAAGGCTTACTTTTTTGTTAGGTATTGTTTGCACAACATGGCAATGTAGAATATTACATTGTTTTGGATCATGAAAAATAAATCGTTTTCTAGGCCAAGCACATAGCTCTCCCTAATGACCTAGAGGGCCTTTACAGGACTGATTCTACTCTGTTTGCACTACCTTGTGAATAGATCCTTGACCACGCCAATTGATTCAATATATTTGTAGGCCTGAATGTCTGAGCCGATCAAGGAGGCGAGGATGTCAATTTTGCTGTCACAATTTTATATTTCGTTGAAGACCAGAAAGTACTTGTTGTAGTAAATAAGTTTCTTATTCTCCGTTTTCTGAACCAAGTTATTGATCTCACTCAGATTCCGACTGCGAAGGGTGGTCTCAATTTGCATGATGTTGGAAGAACGAATTGTTTTATGAGTTCTCTGCATGTTGATCTCTTGCTCGTTGACCGATTTAACCCATTTGTGCTCCAATAGCTAGGAAGCCTTGGCTCTCTTCTCGGGGTCTTTCTCAAAACAGCGAAGTAAAAAATCGACGCATTCTGCAGAAGCATTTTTGGGCAATGGTGGATGTAGGTCTTAGGCAATTCGAAACAAAGCTGGCAACGGGCCATGTTCAAAATAAGGAGGGATACCTGTCATAAGTTCTATGACGGTACAGCCCAATGACCATATATCTATTTTGGGATTAATGACCTCTTGACCTTTGACAGTTTAGGGAGCCATCCAGTAAGGTGACCCTCCAGCTGATAGGGTCTTCTGGTTTTCGCTGATGTTCACAGCTACTCCAAAGTCAGCAATTTTCAACTTTCCGTCCTTGGTCAACAACAAGTTGAGCCCTTTGATGTCTCTATGGACAATATTGAGTTTGTGCAGGTAATCCAGTCCTTCCAGGATTTGGCGAACGTACAACTTGATGAGTGCTTCAGGGAAGATTGATCTTTTACAGAGATTACCCAGTGAGCCTCCCTAGAGATACTAAAGAATGAGATAAATTTTGTGATCCTTGATAATGGCGTCTTCGTACTTGACGATGTTTTGATGCTTGAGGCTTTTGAGGACATTGATTTATTTTTTGATGCTTCGGATGTACTACTTGCTGATGGGGATTTATTTCATGGCCACCAGAATGCCATTGTTGAGGTTGAGACCCTTGTAGACCTTGCCATATGCCCCTTTTCCTATTTCTTCAATCAACTGGTAGTTTTCAATTATTTTGTTTTTCGCCAAACCACTCATTCGATTATAAACATTATGATTTCATTTCGAAATACAGTCCGGTCTTCGTTTCATTCGAACAAACTGGCCCCTTCGCCTGAACATTTTCAAGAAGCACATATTTTGTTTAATATAGATTAAAGAAGGCCAAAGTTGAAAGTGATAAGAATGGATTAGAATTATCACCAAATGGTGTTTTAATCAGATGGCACCGTTTTATTTTTTATAATTGATTCCAAATTAAAAACAACAAAAGCCACATGAGACAGAGCATCTAAAATAGGAGAAAGTTGTGCACCCTCAAAAAGGTCAACTACTTTGAATATCTTGTCAACTATGGTGGAGCTACTTAATTGTGCAAAACTTCCAGAACCATCCAATGTGCCGACAAAAACTCTACTCTCTACCTTCCTAACATCACCTACTCTTGCTTATCTGATTAAAGTGACGCCTGTAGATCAGAGCATCTCTCAACTAGCCACAATGTAGAGCAGGAAGGTTTCCGTGAAAGTCATAAGAACGTTGCAAAATTGAAAGGCTCAAAATGCAAGGGTTTGGGAAGCGCCATCGCTGAGGCTGTCAGACTTTCTCATAAAAGAGAAGACCTAGACATTGAACAGCTTAAGGCCAAAACTCTTACTCCCTGCGTCAGAATTAGCAAGGTAAATTCATACAACAATAACTCTCCTAACAACAAACAATTATCGAATTTCAAAAATAAAAGTTTTAATCGCTCTGAAGAACCCAAGAGGCTGAGCCCTAAGAAACAACTGACCCACGAAGAACCGTGGCTTTTCAGGAGCAAACTAAGACCTTCTGCTATTCAAACAACAAGACTCAGAAGAAAATCAATTTCTCCATGGGAAATAGATCTTTCTCCTTACTGATATTACTATCTTTCTATCTTTTCTCCTTATGCCTCAAACAAGTAGTATATGCATTAAAAGCCGGTAATATTCTTTTCTTACATAAAATTATTTCTTACTTATAATTCTTTAGTTTTCAGGAAATAATATTTATTATGAGGCAAAAACACCAATCAAAGCTAAAACAGTCTCTCATGAAGAAGATCAACTATTATTAATATGCTATCAACTATCCTGATAGCTCCAACAAAAATAGCTGTCCTGTTCAGCTGTTAAAAGCCAGCCAAATTGGGTTCCTTCTGTTCCCAGCCCTTCAGCCCTATCAGTCAGATGCCGACCCATCAATCACCCTTTTATGTAGCAACTCATCAACTGTCCATTCTGAAACTGACTGCATGGAAGCATCTGTTCATACAATTCAGATTACCAAGCAGCCTCTATTTGCCAGAACGGCAAGATAATAGTTTAGAGTGATGAAAAAAAAGATAAGATGTGGCAAATGTTGATCAACTCATTGTAAAATATATGACTCCAGCTACAAGACACATTAAGGGGCATAGCTTCAACATGACACCGAAAAAGAAAGATAAAACTAAATTCAACAATTTCAGCATCGGAGCAAGAAAAATAGCTGAATAGGCTCCAAAAAATAGGGTTTTCACAGGTGGGTGTTTTGTAAGTCAAAAAATTATAGGATCGCCCTAAAATAAGGGGAAGCCCCCCCGAGGAAAACGTCCATTTGCAGTTGGGAAGTTGATACGCCTTACTTCTGAGGCCTTCTATCTTATCTCAATATCAAATATTACTCGCAAATTCACATCAAAATCAATCCTTTATTTTTTCAAAGGCCATAATACAGTCGATTGTTGCATTTCCGGGAGCATCATTTTCCTTGCCCTTTCTAGTTTGGACACCTTCTTTTCTCCTTCGAATGTTGTAAAAGTTAGGCCAGTAGGTCTCAAGATCAAGCTGAATTTCGCTCCACTTGAAAACATGCATTCCAGGAAAGTTCTTGGATGATTCTCCAACCATGATGTACAACTCGCTTCCTTCCTCGTTGACTTGAGTTGAGATGAAGGTATCTGATTCAGGCTCCTCCTTTGGGATAAACTAATAGCCCACAGGGCAGAAGTAATGGTCATAGGCATGGTAGATGAAGCAAAGGTTTGGATTGTTAAGACCTTAGACTAAGGCTCTCTTGGCGCTTTCCTCAGTCTTGTAGCGAGATCTTTATGAGTTAGTTTTATAGAAGAGATAAGGCCTTCCCATTCCTCCATAAATTCTGCAGAGGAGTCGATACCATCTAAGAAGCGTGTCATTTCCTGTAAAGCAACCAAACTCGACTGAGTTGACATACTCAAACAATGACTTCTTACTGTAGTCTTCTTCAACTTGAGCTTCGTCCTCCTTCCTAGCATCAGAAGAAGCGCTATTCTAAACTTTTTCAGTCAGCTAGCTAACTTTTTTGAATTTTTTCCTCATGTTCTATTACATTGATCCTTTTCCGATTAGATTAAGCTTAAGCATAGCTTGTTCAATGCATATAGGATCTTTTGTCCCGAGCCCCAATCTGGAGAACTGATGATTCCAGATAGAGACCAAAGATGAAATTCCACAGGTACGCTGATATTGTGGTCTGGCAATAGTAAGCCAATGTTCTTTGAGCAGCTTATAAGGTACAACCTGAGGCTCCTCCACAATTTCCTCCATAATTTATTGGTTGCTTTCTTCCTTTCCAACTTCCTCAGCTGGAACTTCTATAACGTTTTCCTAATTCATTTTTTAAATTTACAAATTATGGCCCAATCATTTATTTAATCCAACATGTCAAGCTACACTTATAATTGAGTATTGAAGTAAATTGAGGGAATCAGAGTCTGAATAGATTTAAATTGTCAATGTCGGCTGAGTTCTGATTGTAATATAAGAAAGACCGCCAATGGGCATTCACAAACTGATGGACCTCATCAGAGAAAAGGCATAAAATGCCATCAGAAAAAGAGATATCAAATATTTTTCAGGCATGTCTCTTGCCCTTGATGCATCTATGAGCATGTATCAGTTCCTTATATCCACTCAAGGAATCTCTTCAGATCCTAATTACGGCTTCCTCACATCCCTCTCAGACAGCGAAGGAAACAAGACTGGACATTTGCTGGGACTATTCAATCGAACTCTCCTCCTTATCGACAATGGAATCAAACCAGTTTGGGTCTTTGATGGTAAACCTCCTACCAAAAAGAATGGATAATTGCTAAGAAGACGAAAGATAAAACAAGAAGCTAATGAAAAGAAATAGGAAGCTGAGGATGTCGGAAATCTTGCTGAAGCTCTGAAACAGCAACAAAGGACGACCTATATCTCAAAGCAGGAAAGAGAAGACGTGAAATAAATGTTGAGACTCATGGGAGTACCTGTAATACAGGCCCCAGGGTAGGCCGAAGCTCAAGCTGCTTATATGAGTGCAAAGGGAACGGTGGATGCTGTATGCACTGAAGATACTGATTGCCTTGTGTTTGGAGCGACCACCATGATCAGAGATATGAACAACAAGAAGGAACCATTGACTGAAATCACGCGGTAGACTATGATCAATGAAATGGAATTAACTAACGAGGAATTCATCGACATGTGCATTTTGTGCGGATGTGATTACTCTCCCAAAATTGAAGGAATCGGACCTGTAAAAGCCTACAAGTTCATCAAGGATTTCCATACCATCGAGAACGTCATTGCTTACTGCAAGGAGGAAAATGAAAGAGAAGGAAAGGCAAGGTATATCATACCAAGTGAGACTGAGTTCTCCTACTAAGAGGCAAGAGAGCTGTTCAATAAGCCGAATGTGACTGATGATTACGAATTAAAATGGGAGAAAAATATTGACGAAGAGGCTCTCAAGAAATTTTTATGTGTGGAGAAAGGTTTTAATGAGGATAGAGTAAGCAACGCTATAAAGAAGCTGAAAACAACAAAGACAGCTCAACCTCGTCTTGAAGCCTTTTTTGGCAAGCCAACGATCGTAAAAAGCTCTGTGCCCAAACCAGATACTAAGAAGAAGGGGAAGAGGAAATGAATTGATTGCATTCCATAATTAAGTCTAATATTTACTACAAATGAATAAAGATCAGTGCCTGGCTGGCTTATTCTTCTTTTTTATCCTTCTGTATTTTTTGCCTCTCTTCATCTTCTCTTGCTCCCGCAGCAGCTTCTACCTCTTCCTCTTCTATTTTCCTCGCTAGTCAAGGACAAACTCGCTTTCTTCGCTTTCTTTGAATTATTCTGACGAAAATTGGTCCCTCTATATTTATGCATAGGGTATTCTGGCAGTAAGAGGATAGGTAACAGGAGGAGGAGGGGCCATTATCTCTTGTCTTATTTTGGTAGACGGAATCACAGCTGGGCTGATTAGACTTTGCCGACCTTCACTTTCTACAAGATTGTCATAGTCCAATACAACGACCTTCCTTTAATTGACAGGATATGAGGGTTATTGAACAGCAGGTTATTATACTTAAGGCTGGGGCTCTTCTTGGTTCGAGTTGGCTTAATTTGAAATGTGGGGATCATCCTTGGCCTCTTGTTTGACCTTAGAATGGTCGCTTCTGAGTCTACAGGACCGCATTGGTCTAGCATCAAGAGATTGTGATCGTTTATCGGAGTCTTTGTCTTTCGAAGGTTCTTTCTTCTCTCTTTTTCCTTTCCTTTTGTGTTGATTAACACTTTACTATTTTTTGAGCTAATATAGGTCTTTGGCTTCAATGGCATATTATCTGTGAGGTGCGGGAGAGGAGTGGTCATATTAGAGATCAGCTGGCATTTATTCGTCCATATTTCTGAACATGACCTTTTATTCGTAGTACTAAAGAAGTAGGCTGTAGTACTGTTGTCTCATGGTTTGGTAGTTGACGAAGACAGGCTCTGCTCCTTTTGTGAGTCTGACCTTGAGGATGAGAGGCAAGAACTGCTTCCTCTTTTTGCTGTAGTGAGGTGCATTGATTCTGAAAAGCTTCAAAACTCCTGGCTCTGCTTCTTCATGCTTCTTTCTCATTGAGAATGATTAATCTAATATGATTTTAGCGCTCTAAATATCGTTATCCTCGATCAGGGATTTATATATACAACTAAACAATCATATATTATGTCACACCCGACCATCATCCAGAATCTCTTCGACCCCAAAACCACCAATCAGCTCTTCCGAAAACTGTAGTTCGTCAGCTTCGACCAGTCACCCCAACTAGTCAGTATCCATGCTTTCATCCAGTCAACGATATTGAATAAGTCACTTCCGATGAATACTTGTGGGCGGTGGGCAAAAGCCCCGCCTACTTCGTGCAGTATCAGATCAAGTCAGCAGCAGTATTTAAGCTGAAGAACCTCGTACTGCTGGTTTGGAAACCCAAGTATATTGAATACCCTTCTATGGTGCAGCTCCCAGAGTTGAAGGACAAGAAACGTAAGATATCCATGCATTCAGCCAACAATCTGACTCTAACCTATCTTCCCTAATCCAAAACGACAGAGTAGACCAACAAATACGTTTCGCATTTTATCTAAGGCTTCTACGCGACCTACTTCCACTCCGACAACAACTTCTAAACTGTAATATCATTACTAACTAGAACTTGGTCACCCACATGAAGCATCTCATTTCTCGAGTGACCAAGCACATGTACTGGCATGTGCTTCTCGACGACACTGACTCTTTGTTTGTCACCAATATGGACAAAATGGACAACGTGTGCAAAATAAGAATTCAAGGCATGAAAGAGGGTTATGATAAAACACTGCTGATGGTGTCCTACAAAGGCACAAAGGGAAGCTTGTTCAGAGCCGCAAAAAACAAGTGGATCCAACTACTTTCATTCTTATCGATGCTCCTCATCTTCTTCACTGTGACTGCCTGCTCCCCCTAAGACACAGAGGGCATCTGCGGATATCGCAATGAAATGACGATGGCCGGCACTGGAATCATGCTAGCCCTGATTGGAGTGAGATATGTGAAGGACAAAGGGAAAAACAAAAGTAAGGGGGCATCCGGCAAGAAGCCCGTCTCTGACAAGAAAGACTGATGTTTGCTATATTAACCTCTTAGTTGTTATTTATTCCATAGAAGAAATTATAGCAATGATAAAGGTACTCCTCCTCATCGCAGTCGCCATTATCATCCCCTCACATGCCTAGATCCAGTACATCGAACTCCCCCTGGTCAGCAGTATGACTCAAAATCAAGTGACTTTCAGCATCAACTATCTTAAAATGTTGCTGCCCACCTATAACTGGATCTTCTGCAATAAACAAATGCTCCTCAAAGCTGTCCAAACTGCATCACAAGTACTTCATCAGGCTGCCACTGAAATGAAGAACAGTCCCTCGGGCAATGTGATCGCTGGAGCCAATAACTTTGTGGCTGGGGCTGGCAATGTAGTCATCGGTAGCAACAATGAATTTATTGGATTGAATAGCTGGGTCTTCACTTCGGATTACGAGACTCCATCTTCCAAATACGATGAGGGTATATTGGTTGTAGGGAACTATAAAGTCCTTCTTTAAAAATTCCAAGCAATAGCAACAGATCCGAGGTTGGTAATTCGCCAAATAAACGACTCTGAGTTTGCCGCTCTGAAGAGGAAGAACGTGGCGATCGCTTTTTTCTTCAAATGATCCATTCACTATTCGACTATACTGGTTATATATGAGTCAAATATTGTTTGATCCTGGCTTTACTAACAAAGGTTATATAATACCCGATAAGTTATAATATGAATGCAGACAAGAGCCAACACCGATCTTCACTCAGCCAGTAGTAACTTCTCAACCAAAAGTACAACAACATGCTCAACAGGCCCCAGCCTCCCTCCCTGCCGCACCACACCAAGCACCAATTTACATAGGCATAGCTATAAACCATCAGCAAACGGTTCAATCAACTCTGCAACAACTAGTAAACCATGAATTACTAACAGTTTAGAAGAGGATTGGGATTACTGGGAAGATAAGACAGCTTCATCTGCCGAATATTCAACCTCATTGACCACGACAGCGATGGACGCATTACAGTCGATAACTATATCAACTACCTGAGTATCATTCTCAAAGGAAGTGACTTGGAAAAGTCTCGATTTGGATGGTTGATCCTGACTGAGAATAAGGGAGACATGTAGCTAAAAGATTTTATGGAATTATTTCAATAGTTGTCGGTGGTGTGGAACTCTCTCACAGGATAAATCGTGATTCCCAAGAAGAAGTATGTGGAAGAGCTGTTCAACACCTTCGACGTCGATCAAGATCAAACGATCACCTTCACAGAGTAAACGGCTCCCTATTCAGCTATCGCCTATTCTTTGACGAGCACTTGCAGTTTTCAGGGTGGTTCGAGTATTTCAATGGCATCAATATTGATGAATAAATGTCAAAAACAGAGCTAGAAAAGGTACGTCAGCGCCTCAGAAACAAATTGAAAATAGAAGGGCAGGAGTATATGCAGTAGAGTGCTGAGGAGATGAAAATTATACTCCACGATAGTGAGTTCAATATAGAAAAGAAGCTTTATCATCTCACAAAGAATATGAAGTAGTAGGCCGAATAAATCCGAAAACAACGTGAGCAGATCACATCTATCGATCAAAAGGAGGACTTTGATGAGCTTGAAAGGATGAGCTACAGCAGCAGACATTTTTCCACAAACTAACGGACCCAAATAAGCAGCGATGAGCCCAGTATGCTATCTATCAAAAGTTTCTACAAGTACAACCATGATGGTATGATCAAAGAGTCCCCTATCAACAAGATCCACATGAGGAAACAGCAAATCAAAAGATAGACCAAAAACACACTCAATCATGAGGTAGCTAGGGAACTTAAAGGATATCTCAACAGCACTTATAAATTGATGGACTTGTGCCATAGTTACAGGATGCTGAAACAAAAACAAAAAGCCTACTCGCCCACAAAACTCAAACAAATGGAAGTCAAACTAAACTTCGTCTAAAAGCCACAAACTAATGAAGAAGAAGATCCTAAGAAGAAAATGACGGTTTACTTTGGCCACTAAAATTGGAACCTTGTGCTCAATATCATGGTTGGGCTCAGAAAGAGTATCACAGCATTGACAAATGTAAAAAAAATTGAATAGAACCATTTTACCTAACAGCATGAATTTTACTTAGGAAACAAGGCCTTTCTGAGTGGGAGAGGCCCATAAGCCCTCAAAAATATGGAAAGCTTCCTTTTCATATCAATGTCTCCTTACATCTTCTAAAGACTCCGAAAACAATACGGAGTAAGCAACATCGAGTACCAAAGATCTGTGGGGCCAGAAAGTCTTCTGAACCAGATTCTTACAGGAGATCTAACAGCTCTAAACGAAAAGTGTTCGACTGGTAAATCTGGAGCCTTTTTCTACCTGACTTCCGACAACCGCATTTTTCTAAAGACCCTTCCTAAGCATGAGTTTATTTTTTTCACCAACATAATCCAAAATTACTACAAGCACATGACTGAGCACTCCAACACTCTAATTGTGAGGATATATGGTCTTTACAAGCTTAAAATTTATCAAAATAAGCAGAAAATTGACACCATCTATTTCATAAGTATGGAAAACATCTTTTGGAAGGTAAAAGCATAGCCAAAATGCAAAATACAGGAAGTCTATGATCTGAAGGGAAGTCTCTATGGTCGGCAGGGAGCCGATGGGGGGTAACTCAAAGATCAGGACTGGCTAGACAAAGGAAAAATGATCAACTTGCCTTTGCAGCTTTCACAAATATTCAGGGATCAAATCACAGCTGACAGTCGCTTTTTCAAAAAAAATAACATTAATGATTATTCTCTCATGGTAGCTTTTGTCAAATACTAAGGAGATCTCACTCCTTCAGAGGAAAGTAATCTTTTCAAGAGAATTAAAGGAGGTGTCTTGAGCAGGTAGAAAGGAATCCTATATGTATTATCCATTATCGATATTTTGACAGTTTTCTAAGCTCGAAAGAACCTTGAATATCTTTTCAAGAGCACATTTCTTAGCAAAGACGTGTCTTGCATTCCCCCCTCAGACTACTGTGCTCGTTTCAGAGCCTTTATTCAGAACTCCATCGATTGATTTACTATTTTTTTACTCTGTTGAAAGAAATATCAATAGTGAATGCCATATATGTCAATAAATCATCATGGATCTTTTTTGTTTGGCGATTTTGGAGGTGGCTGTGGAGCATAGCCCTGATGATAATGCATGTATTGTTGATGATGGTAGTAGTACTGATGATTCGCATTTGGCCGCCCCTGTTAACCTTGATTTACTACCTGAGGGCCTTGGTTTGAAGTTAGAGCACGATAGTCTTGAGGAACAGCTGAGGGAGGTTGAGGATTTAAACCTGTGGAAGGTGGAGGAGGTAAATGATATTGAGCTGTTCCGCTAGGTCCCTCACGCTGGCCAGCACCTACTCTATGTTCGTACTGTTCTTATCCATTTTTTCCTCTTTCTTGGTTAGAATAAGGAGGATAACTATATCCTGGATAATGACCCATCATTGAATGATGCATAGGATATCTTGAAGGAGGTATTCCGTATCCTTGAGGAGGACACATATACATAGGAAAGTTGATATTGATGTTGGTGCTTCCTACATATGGATTGTTTGGGTTTGTGCTCTGATTTTTTCCAGGAGGAGTTGAGCCTGATCGAGTTGGATGAGCATCAACTCTGGCTTCAGAGTTTTGCTGAGAATGAGGAGGTACTGGAGGCATATAATAAGGGGGGTAGGGCCAAGGATAATGCATAGGATAGTCATAGGGAGGCTTGTCAATTTTTTTTCCCTTTTCTTTGTCCCCATGTTTCAACCCTTCGTATCCTTTTTCAGGAGGAATCGCATATTGAGGGTCATACATAGGAGGATATCCATAAGGTGGGTAGTAGTATTGAGGAGGAGCTCCTTTGTATCCGTCAGGAAGTCCCTTATAACGCTAATTTGCATGTTACCCTGGCGCTCCTTTGAATCTATCTCCTTCTGCTTTATACCCTTCAGGAGGTTGATGAGGCATATAGGAAGGATGCATAGCCATATGATAAGGATAATTGTATGCATGCATGTTTCGATGTTCATTGGCCTAATTTTTCATCTCTGAAGATTTTGGGTATCGATAATCTCTTGGATCAGGGTATCTTTTTGTCTTTTTTTCGGTGAAAAAATCATCTGAATTACCAGAAGATGAGCCAGATAGTTCTCCTTATTATACTGAATCTATTTTTTTATTTTTCCCTTCAGCATTTTTGACCTCTTCTACTTGCTCTCTAGAAGATGAGGAGGATGAAGATTCAGACTGTTAAGCTTCAGAATTTCTCTCTTCTTGATCAGGCTCATCAGGGTTTTCTTAATGAGGTTTTTCTTCTTCAATGACCACAATTTAAGAAAATGTTTTTTTGAGGTTTTATTCAGCGAGCCTTTTCATCTTCTCATAGGCTGCCTTTTTAGCAGGAAGCTCACTTGTAACTTGAGAGGGTTGTACAGGCTTCATGACAGTAAAAACATCTCCTTCATTGGCAGGCAAAGAAATATAATCTTTTTTATATTTTTCAAATTATGTTCCTTTCATTAATTTAACTCTTTATCTTTCATAATTTCTCTCCTTTCGCTCACGAGCAGTGTGGACTGAGGTCTGACTCGAATAAATATGCTTTCTCATGGCAGGTTCATAAAGACTTCTTCCATCTGTGTGGGATCTTTTTCTGCCAGCCACTGGCATATCATCATTTCTGGAACTTGTTCTTTTGAAAGATTTAGTCTTTGCCATCAGGATGAGCTCTCCATTCGAATCATATCGTTGCTCTGCTGATCCTCTCTGACAATCTGCAAGTGATTCAGAATATTATTCTTGGGAGCCCGCCTAAGCCATTCTTTGGCGCCTCTCCTCTTCTTATTCTGCCATTCTTTCTGCCTCCTCATCTGCTTTTTCTTCACAGCCGTCCCAAAGTTAGTAGTAAAGCATGCAAATTTCCTTGATGTGGTTGTTGTAGGAGCTAAGACCAATTTTTTCCCGATGTTCTTCAGAACCGATATGAAAATAGTAATTTTTATAATGCTCTTTGCAGACCGAGCACAAGGAATGTTTTGAGTTGGGCCTTGGAAAAACCTAAATCGAAAAATCCTTACCAATTGGTTGTGTTTTTCTAGAGAATCTCGAATCTGTTTTTGGTGATCCATCAGTTATTGTTGTTAATTTTTGATGAGAATGCGCTTGTCGACGCCGAGTTGGAAGGCTGAAGTGAAGTATTTGCGGTCGTTGTTGAATTATGGGAAGGTGTGTTCTGGCGGGAGGGGGTCTCTTTGAAATTTGGGACAGAACTGAAGTTTGATGTCATATTTGGAAGAGTTAGTTTTTGTGCTCTGGAGGAAAAAGGTATGGTCCTTGCACTCCACCTAACATCTTCTTTTCCGTTTTCGTTCCTAAAATTGCATCCGATTATTTATTTAAATATTGTTACATATACCCAGTTCAAATATAACTCTCAACTCACTCATCTTATAATTCTAGTAGCATACACTACATCAACTCTCCTCAAAATTCATATGTGCCTCATATCTTCAGCCCACTTCTCGTCCTCAGCCCCTCCGTCCTTGAAGTTGAACAATGAAGCTATCCGAGCCGTATTGCTCTCATATTATTGCTTTAATTTTACCATCTCTGATAAAAATTAGTCTTTGAATTTCGATGACTGGTATTTCTTCAAATCCTGTAGGCTTTTACTTTCGTTGCTTTCCCTCTGCTCCTTTCTGTATAAAATTGAACTCCTTTCGTACTATTTTTCAGACAAAATACAATAATTTTCCGCCTTTTTTCCCAGATATACTTTCACCTCTCCGCCTCCCAAATCCAGGCATGTTTTCTTCTGGTAGTCAACCACCAAGCACTGAATGCTCATAGCCACCAAGAAATTACAGTAATCATTTTTCTTGATGTTGTCAATAGTCTCAAGTCCCTCTCCAAAAGAACTCATAATTTGAGCAAAAAGTAAGCATTACTCCTAAAAGGCGACAAAGCTTTCATGATAGATCCAATCAATTTTTCCCCGATTATTGATCTTTGAAGCCAATAGAAGCAGCTCTTCATTAAATGTTATCAGGCTAGTGAGAAACCTTTTCCTCTCCTATGATCTGAAATGACTGTCGTACTTCCTGAGAAGATCAGAGGCGTTTTTGAATATCATGTTCAGCTTATCGATTTTGTTGTTTTTGATCATATGCAGGAAAAATACAAAGAGGGATGCCTTGATTAGACTGTCAGTACGATATAACTATCTAATTTTGGAATAGCTGTCGTTGGAAAGAGAGCTGGTGTTGCTGATTCTGGACCTGACCTCCTCCAAATCCTTCTATCTTTTATCCTTCGGTTTCTAGGCTTAAATTTCACAAAAGGATAAATACCGCTCAAGAGCTTGCTGTTGGAGATCTCCCAATTACTGGGATTTGGTGGCACTCTTGTAAAAGGCAACAAGAATTTCTTTGAATTATCTAAACATAGAGCTTTTGTGTTAAAATAAATATTAACTTGATCCACTGACTCTATCCAGGAACGAATAATTTTGATGAAGTTCCATTCCCATATTATCAATAACTCAGATAGCTTGTTAATATGATCTGTTACTAATAATATTCTATTATCACAATCCTTATTCAAACTAAGGTCAGTTATAAACAATACTATCCTGGATATTGACAAGCGATCCCTTCTCTTTCTTGTACCTATATTTTTTTATACTGTTTACTCTACCGTTCATTTCAGTTAAAATTTATCGAAAGCCGATCTTTTACTATTTCTTTGCTTTGCTGCAGCTCTACTTTCTGAACTTATCCTTGTAATATTGTTCAAAAGACTGCTTTACATCTAGAGAGTTGGGCTTATTCAACTTGGGTTCTGAAAAATTAAAACGAAGGTCTGGGTCGAGTTTGTGGGGAAATCTGCTGTAGATATTTTTATAAAAAGCAGTCATGTATTGCTTCTTATCATCAGTAGCTCTTGTCTCAATCGAGTTCAGTTTCTTCGTCAGAGACACTATTGTTGGGTTTTACTCTTTGTGTTCCTTGTACAGAGTTTTGTTGCGTTTAACGAAAAGCATCTGAATTTAGTTGTTTTATTCATTTTTCTTGGCCTTGCTTTATATATTCCACAAAAGAGATTATTTGTCTTTCATCTCTCTTTTCTCTTTGATTTTCCATTATTTCTGCAGATTTTAAATCTTTTTGATATTGTCTAATTCCTTCAGAGTTGGCCCGGCTATTTCTGTAAAATTAAATCTTTTGACAAGTTCAAAGTTCAGATCTTTCTTGCTGTACTCATTCTGAAGTAAAACTGTCTCTTCATTTGTTCGAGGGTTCTTGTATAGTTCCTCAGGCTCAGTGATCATTTTGCATTTCGTGTTTTGATTTTTTTCCAAATGATGGAATAGCTGTCTTACTTCCAAATTTTTAGACTCACCGATGGATATATCATTTTCATATTTTTTGGCAATTGTTTAGAGCACTTTAATGCCGTAGTAAACTTTTTCAGTGACGATGGTTCGAGATGTTGGCTTGAGCGTCCATCTATATGGTAGACAGTACTGAATAACAAAAAAGATACCTTGATATTCAAATCGCATAACAGTTTGTGCTCTCTATCCCATATTTTAATTCTCTTATCATTCCCCACAACTACATGGTAACTTTGCTCCATTTTCAATAGTTTGCATATATTAAGATTTGTGAACTATGTTGACTTCTTCCTGAAATTATTGAATACTTTTCCTGAAAAATGCTTCCCCGAAACGAATATTGGATGTTTCATCTTTTGTAGCTCAGAAGTAAAGTTTTATTTGCCTTCGCGATAGGGGTTATAGTTCGATTTCTATTTGCAGTGCACTCGAAAGACTTATTACCTTAGGTATTTTTCAATGTCGTATTCGTAAAGATCTCCGCTTTCGCAGTAGACCAAAAGAGAGCATGACTAGCAGTTTATGTTTTTGGCCCTTCCCTCCAACTTTAGATCAGTGTATATTGTCAGAATTGGTTGACCTATCGAAACAACGTCAATTGGGACGATCTCAATATCACTGCCAGTGAGGATAGTCCTGAATACATGCAACTTTCCCTGATTTGTTCCAATTACCAATATGCCATAGCCATTGATGAAATACATGATGTGAGGTGTTTCCTCTACGAATTTTATTTCTCCCACCATTTTACAAAACTAGTAATTCCACAAATAAACACTCGAGCTGGTACTGCTTCCCATGGCCATTAAATTATGATAGACGCTAATCTCCAAACAAGTCATTTCTTTATTGTGAAAATTGTTCTTGATCTATCTGAGTAAAGAACCATCTGATGCACGATGAATCAGAATTTTTGAGTCATAACCAACAGAAATGTAGATCTTGTTGAATTCATCGAATTAGATGAAAAGAACAGCTCCTTCATGAGTTCCTTTAAATGTAGACTCGAATTATCCTGTTTGAGCACTGTAGACTGACAACTACCCGTTAGAGTTTCCAAGTAATATTTTTTTCTGATTGCTAAAATATCTGAATGCCGTGAACTCCTCGTCAGGTTTGCTTCTGAAGCTGAATATATGTTTGACTTGCCCTTGATGCAAGTCGATGATTCTGAAAGTTCTATCAACAAAGATGTAAATCTCCATCAAATTTGGGTCAAAATCGATACTTTATATTTTAAGGTTTTATTCTTCATTTCTCTTTTTGATTATGTTGTATCGATCCTCGAATTCAATATAGTTGACTCGTGAACCGAATACTCCTAGTTTGCCAATCTCAATCATGTCAAGGATGTTTGTAATTTGTGTCTTGTCGCTAAAATCGATGGTCTGAAGGCACATTAAATTCCTGAAATCCCAAAGTTTGACTTTTCCTTTGTCATCAGCGGACACAAGCATGGGGCTGTTGGCTATCAAAGTAAAGCAAGTGATCAAGTTTTAATGGCCAATCAACTCTCCCTTGAGACTAGCGTCCATGTAAACAGGGTGGAGATCGTATATTCTTATTTTTTTTTCAAGTCCACTCATGAACAAAACTTGATAGCTTTAGGAGTAGAGCAGGGTGTGTGGAATCCTCATTCCTTGAAGGTTAATCTCGGTTATAATTTGTCCATTGTAGTAATTGTAAATTACCACAGTTGCCTCAGATCCACACATCTAATTTTTGTCGTGCTCAACTAGCAATCTGCTGCTTCTTTTGCATTCCTGAACCACAACAATCAGGTTATGGGAAGGAATCTAGCATACTCCGTTTATGGGAGCATTGTACTTGCACTTCATGCTCCGGTCAGGCCTCTCCTCAAGTAAATTCCAAAAGTGAATGGTCCCTGTCTTGTCAGTTGTGATCCAGGTGTTAAAATACTCCAGGAAGTAAATGCTTGTTTGTAGATTTTGACATATTGAGGTTGTAGAGATCGATTTTTCATACTCGAAGTTATTGAAATGGTCCCAGAATTTAATCGAAAAATCTTTCAGAACAGCTCCAACTCTGTATTGTCTCTTGCTAAAGGCAAATGACAAAATGATAACTTCTTTTTTGAGTTTTGAAAGTTGTGGGCTTATTTTTTGCTGGAGCGAGCAGTTTTCATCGAACACTGAGATGGAGTCAGACAGGGCGTCTAGAATGAACACTTTCTTCAAATTGTGGCAAAACTAACTCCTAAATATACATTTCTATACTTTACAATCGCTCTCGAATGCTTGCTGCTGTCAGTTTTGATAGATTTTTGATTAATCTTGTGAATCTTTTCATCTGTCTAGCCATAAATGGTGGGTGATATTTTGAGATACTGCTTGGTCTATTCACTCAGTTTGAAAAACTTGGAAAAGGGAATAAACTTGGCTTCTATTTTATTGAAATTTCTATCTTTTTTCAAAATTTTCTATATACAACTCAAGGTACATCGCACATGTAGTCTGTAATATCCTTGATGACCACTCTATCTCGATGTGTTTCAAGAGTTATTTATCGAAATAGGTCTACAAGGCCTATTGCCAGGTACAAATTTTCGATGTGATGATGAGGAAGGATATTGAGAAAGAATCGAATGAATTACAATAAATTGAAGCCATCCTTCAGATACTTCGAAAAGAGCTACACGATTTGGATATGGTGCTTCTCCATATTGCTTAGGATTGATTCTATATTAAACTTCTCATATAAAGGTTGACCTGAATCGTCTTTCAGCTGAATTATTTTGTCGATAAGCTCCTTGGAAATAGGCCTCGACGGGGGTTGTTAGCTTTATTATTTCCTCTTCAAGACGATGGAACTGGTCTTCAGCAGACTCTGCATTGTATAGAAATTATGTAATTAGAACTTTTATAATAGTATTCGAATACTGTTTTTATATTAACAATCAAATGACAGATCCATCTGATTTGACCCAAAATCATCTGTTTAATCATGTATCATCAAATCTCAAACAGAATTTCTGTCATCTATTTCCCTATCTAAATGGTCAATCATCACCCTCCTCAATAACTCTCTAGGTTGGATGTTGTCTTTTTTCGATAATGAGTATTATTTATCAGAACTTCTGAGCTTGTCATCAACTCAAAAAACAAACTTTTAGCCGAGAAGAAGTTAATGGGACTGTCATTGTTTGTTTCTGTTCAAGTAAAGTAATGATCGGAGGCGATGAAGTGTATACTTCATAAATTGTTGATTAATTGTTATTGATGAATAGAAAATGGATGAACCCTAAAGTGATCTTAAGTGAAGCTTTATATTTTCTGTCATAATTTTTTTTATTTGACATAATTTAAGGGGATGAATCCCAAGGAAAAGGCAAGACTGGCTAAGGCAAAACTAGCTGAGAAAAAAGTGGAGGCTTCAAAAGAGGCAAAAGCAATGATCGCAAACTATCAGTTAGACAGCTAAGTTGGCAACGGGGTCTCCTCCCGTGTTTACTCAGCCATCGACATCAACACTGGATAGAAGGTTGCTATAAAAAGGATTAAGAATTTTCTTTAAAACAAGCATGAATCATTGAGAATCCTCAGAGAAATACTCTTGCTGCATCAGTTAAAACACCCTAACATTATCAACCTGAAATAAATCGTTTGTGATGGGGGAGATATCAAAAAATTGTCATTAGTCTTAGAGTACCTTCCTTCTGACGTCAAGAAGATTTTCAAATCTAACAGAGTTCTCGATTTTAGTAAAATCAAGAGAATTATTTTTCAGATATTATTGGGGCTCAACTATCTTAAAGAATGCAATGTCCTTCACAGGGACCTTAAACCATAGAATGTCCTCATTACTGATGACAAGGACCTAAGTCAAGTCAAATTATGTGACTTCGGGTTGGCAAGAGCAGTTTACCTCGAAAACGATAAAGAAGAATAAGATTAAAATGAAATGAAAGCTGAAGAAGATGCTAAAACTCGCTAAAACTCGCACATGCAACCTGGAAAAGTCAACCTCACAGCTCACGTTTCAACCAGGTGGTATAGGGCTCCTGAACTTATCATTCTTGAGCGCAAATACAGTAGTGCTATCGATATATGGTCTGTCGGCTGCATCATGGGCGAACTCATGACAATGACTGAGCAGTTTACAGAGCGAAAGCCTCTCTTTCCCGGTAAGGCATGCTACCCTTTATCTCCTCCGAAGAGTCCCGATATGAACTACAAAAAGATCAACGATTTTCCTCACTCCGTTCACGACCAATTGTAGGTTTTATCTCATTTAGATCCGTCATTTTTAGCATCATCGGTACCCCTACTGAAATAGACTTCATCAGCGACGAGAGAGCCAGGCAGTACATCAAATCATTCGGGAATCGCGAGAGAAAACCCTTTAAATAAATATTCAAGTCAATCACTCCAGAAGCTGAAGATTTTCTGCTCCGATCTTTGGAGTTCAATCCTAACAAAAGAATGACTATAAAAGATGCTCTTCAGCATCCTCTGTTTGCTGACATCAGAAACAACTATTCACAAAACATGAGCATAAAGGGAGAGCCAATAAGCATGGAACTAGAAGGAATCGACATCGAGCAGATCAGAGCGACAGTCGAAAAGGAATATAAATATTATCAGGAGAAGAAAATGAGTGAATGATCATAGCATAGCTATAAATTACCAGCAACTATTTATTATCTCATAATCATTTAAATGCAGAAGCTTAGCATCATTGTACTACTTGCACTTCTTACCGTCGGCCTCACGCAAAGTGATATCGAAGGAGGACTCATCGACTCCAAACACTCAGGACCCCTCCTAGGAGGCTGGAGTTAACTAGACCTCACCAGCTTCGAAAATTCTGACGAAGAAAGACTGATCACCGAGGCTGTCGAGATGTCTAAGACCATATATGAGGCTGATACCAATTTGGAGAACAAGGAACCCTTGGATTCTGTCGTTTCAGTCAAGAGACAGATGGTTGCTGGATTTCTTTACAGAATCAGATGGTCAACCACCAACGGAAAAATCGTCGAAATCACTGTCCACCAGGTTCCTTGGCAAGAAGCTCCTGAAAAGAGATACCCCAAACTCGATAATCCCATCCTGCTTATCTGAAACCAGAATGATCGCCATCAATTTCATCAAGCTTAAAGATAACATTATCACTATTTATCGGTTGTTCTTTGAAGACAACTTGTTGGTGACCTATGCTTTCTCTCCTTGAGCTTTAATTTCATTTTATCTGCCGAATTTGCCAAAGGTTTTTCATATTGACTGACGACTATCTGAATAGTTGTTGATACTGGCAGCATGAGGAACTATCTCATCAGTTTGTTTGAGTTCTCTCTGAAAGCTTCA
>Ga0100402_1000949_pt1 | contig 33675 bp, 28 predicted proteins | sample CryGeyme20150102_FD_80419 | JGI IMG/M metagenome (GOLD analysis project Ga0100402, IMG submission 80419) | Groundwater microbial communities from Crystal Geyser aquifers in Utah, USA - Crystal Geyser metaG 2015-0102 | ecosystem: Environmental > Aquatic > Deep subsurface > Groundwater | place...
CATTTGCAAATTTCCCAAAAAGTGATCGGTAAAATTGCAAAGCAGTGGTCAAATTTGTGCAATTACCTGATCAACATCATGCAATTGGCTGATCAAGATGGTGCAAATATCCAGCACTTAAAGCTATAAATAAATTTTGATGGATCAAGGCTACGTGGAACAGTTTTGTGCGTATCTTTTAGGTTTATAAGCACAACATTGGTTAGGTTCACAGTTAACTTATGGATGCTTAAAAGTTTCAGAATAGCCAGCTGTACTAGTCATACTGCCCTGTGCGTTATGAGTTTTTTAAATAAGAAGAAAAGACATCAAATTCAAGGCTTTTACAACATTTCCCAAATCATTTGATTAATACCTAGTCAGTTGAAAATAGCTGATAATATTATCAGCGTAAGTACCCGGCGATATGATATGGCGACTGAGGCTACAAGTTGTAAGAGAGGGTTACCTTTGCTATGTTTTCAAGTATGTGCTCCAGATATTCAAAGGGATTAATGCGATTAATTTTGCAGGTTTATGTTATCGAGTAGATAATAGCAGGTATTTATCACTCATACTACTGCTTATCGGTATTTCCACAGGGCAATCGGGCCAAGAATTAGTCATTAGATGTTAAAGAAGGTTAAAAAGTTTTCAAATTATATCATTATCGGAGCGTATTAAAACGCTAAGGAGTTAATGAGATGGATGAAGAGAATTTACTGTACAACTGTTTTTGTGGTTTGAGAGACCCACGCGAAGAAAAGCATATTAGCCGCCATAAACTAGTAGATATATAGCTTATGACGATACTGGCGGTGATTTGTGGAGCAGATAATTGGGTAGGAATAGAACGGGTTTGGCCATTCAAAAGAAGATTTTCTAAAAACTTTAAACTTTTTTGGATTGACCTCATGAGATACCGTTTCACGATACGATAGGAGATCTATTTTCTAGCTTAGCCCCCAGCAATTGCAGAATAGTTTTTTAAATTGGGTCAATGCACAGTTTAATTTTCCAGGAGGAGAAGTAATAGCGATAGACGGTAGAACACTAAGACGCTCCTATGATACGGCCTCAAAGCGCCCTGGAATCCATATGGTCAATGCGTGGGCCTGTAAAAACAGCGTGGTGCTAGGGTAATTGATGCCAGATAAAAAATCGAGTGAGATTACGGCTATTCCGGAATTGCTGAAGTTGCTTAATTTAAAGGGTCATATAGTCATGATAGATGGAATGGGTTGCCAAAAAAATAGCTGAACAAATTATTTCTGGAGAGGGAGAGTATATCTTTAACCTGAAAAGAAAAAAAGGTCGCTTGCATAATGACATTCTTCTTTTTTTTGAAAAAGCGCTAAGCCAGCAAAAGTCAAAGATAGTCTTTTTGATACATTTGAAGTGTTAGATACTGAGAATGGCAGAATAGAGTCACGGCGCTATTGGGTGACCGATGATATTGGCTGGCTTGAGCAAGCAAGAAACTGGGCTGGCTTAAAAAGTATTGGCAGGGTTGCGTACGAAAGCGTTAATAAAGCTACCTTTGATACCAGTGTTGAGCTACGGTACTTCATCATCTCATTGCCAGCAAATGCCAAGGCATTTGCCGACGTCGTAAGAATGCACTGGCGCGTTGAAAATAGTTTGCATTGGTGTTTAGATGTGGCTTTCAACGAAGATGGTTGTGGCGTTAGGAAGGATGCTGCTCCAGAAAATCTTGCTGTGATTCGACAAATTGCATTGAACTTACTCAAGCAGGTGAAAACTGCTAAAACTGGCATACAGAACAAGCGGCTAATGGCTGGATAGAATCAATATCTGGCTAAATTATGGATAGTGCGAATATTGGTTGCTCCTTGGCCCGATTGCCCTGGGTATTTAAGTGTAGCACTCAATGGTTTTAATGAAATAGCTGAAAATTATTCAGGTTGAGTGCGCTGCGCTACTACACAAGTTGATCTCAAATCAAAGAAAATTGACGAGAGAGAAGTAGACTTCCAACTCATTAGCTTTTATTAAAGGATAATTTTGAGCTGTATTTTCAATTGCGGTAATCGCCATAACTAAAATCAGTAGTCATTTACATTCCAGCCTACCCAAAACAGGTGACAAATATTTTTCAGCTTTTATTACATAAGTTTCTATAACTAGAGAGTCCCGTTCCACTTTGTTTATTATAAAATTTTTCTCGATAATTTCTTTGATAAATTCCGTTGCTTGGGGTCTGTTTAAATATTTAACATGAGGGAGCCATCCTCGAATACATTCAACAACTTTTTCTTCGCTGATAAATTTCTTGTGCAATACTTCACTTTCAACGCTAATTTCAGAAAACCCACTTTCTCCTATTATAGATCGATAATCATCTTCTGAGATAAAATTTTTTGGATTGGTAAAATTTTTAAAGAAAGAGCACCATTTATCACTTTGTGATAAAAAATCGACTATATCATAAAATGATTTAGTCTTTTTAGGAAAATATAAATAAATTTTGCCGTTAACTGTTAGACTATTACATAATTTTGAAAAAATAGATTTCTGGTTTTGCAGCCAATGAAAGCAGTAAAAGGATACAATATAATCAAATTCACATTCAAATTCTATCTCTCCTGCTAGGCATTGTTTGAAACATAAATTATTATTAGAGTAGTGGGAATTCGCAAACTCAATCATTTCTTGAGATTTGTCAATTCCTAATACCTTTCCATCAGGCACCTTGGTTGATAAATATTTGGTCAACCTTCCATTTCCACAACCTATATCAAGAATGATGGAATTTTTAGGCATTACTAAGCTATCAATATGGATTTTAGCTGAATCAAACTGTAAATCATCATTGTTGTTATAAAATGATGGATCGTTGAAAAAATTTATTGAAGGTTGCATATCATGAGGCTCTCTAAATATCTAAATTTAAGCATTATCTCAAGTTTACTTGATGCGCCCAGCTTTTGTCTAGCTGAATTTAAATAATCTTCAACAGTGCGTCTGGATAGAAAAATCTTTTTTGCGGTTTCTTCTGATGTATATCCTTTGAACATATAAAAAAGACATTTCTCTTCTTGAGAACTAAAATCTGGAATAAGTCGCGCTTTTATGAGGTTAATTTTTATTATTGAAATAATATTTTCATTTAGATTGTTACCCAATATAAATTTAATTGTAAATAGTAAATTACAAATAATTGGTGGGTGTATTTCAAACATTTGAAAATAATATCCTATCAATTTTTTATTTTCATAAATTGGGTATTTGTGCTTTAAAATAAATCTAGTTTTGTCATAATATTTATAATAGCCAAATTTCACAAGATAATTATTGTCGGCTATTATTTTGTCTTCATTAGTAATATGTGTAGAATATCCTAATTTTTTCCATATTAGGTCATTATCATTTTTTCCCAAAATTTGGTTCTTTTTTGTTAACCCACAAGCTTGCATTAAGGATATATTGGTAGCAATATAGATCCCTTCAGGGTCTTTAATTCCTACTAAGCCATTTTTTTTTAATAAGAGACCAGTTCGTAAGTTTGTCATATAATCTGTAATGAATTCTATAGAATCCATGGGCTGACAAAATATTGTAAATGAGCTATTCAAATCCATATTATATTACCCAGTATACTGATATTTCTTTAATCAAATATATGGCTAATCAGCTGTGTGTTTAAGCACACAGCTTCTGTTAAATTGTATAATTATTAAACCATATATAAGGATCATCGGTCAATGAGATAATTGTCAAAGCAGTAAACCATTAAATACATAAAAAAACTACATAAGTACAGACATGTTGTCTTCTTCTAAAATTTGTGGTTCATCTTCGTTTGAACTTTCTTCTCGCATATTTTCCTGATTTTGAAAAAATCCAAACCTATTAGCTGCAAATTTTCCAGTCGAATTTCCAAGAGTACTTCCTGCAAAATTCATTACTGCTCCCATTGCGATATTACAAAAACTTGTTTGTAGATCTGTATCAGGGTAAGCAAGGTAAGCAGATATAAGAAGCATGAAGGCCCATGATATATAATTAATATGCTCTTTCGTAAGTTTAGAATATTTTGGCCCGTACTCTACCGCACTTTGCAGTACATATTCAATAAGGTTGACTGTAAAAATATTGAACATTGAATAACCGACAGTTGTCATTGCGGCAATAGAAGCAGCTTTACCAGCCTGTTTACCATACCAATCATTGCTAATTTCAGTAACTACCCGCTCAAATAAATTTGAAGTAAAACTAACAAAAAATGATGGAAATGCTCGCTTAACAATATAATCTGATACTGAAGCCAAATTTTTTGTATTTTTAGTATTTATTTCTATGGTGCAGCTTTTCGTTTCTTCAATATTCTTTGCTAAAAAATAAAGAAAATCTGTGCCGCCTGTTCCGGGTAGACTGTTTTGCATCTTAATATGTGATGTGTTAATAATATTTAGGATGCACTCTAAAGCATCTTTATTTTGTTCTGCTAGTAGAAAATCTAAATTATGCTTATGTAATTCTTGCAATATGACTTCGCAGTGTAATCTAGAAAGTTCTAAAAAATCATTTGTATAGACGTTTTTAGATTGTGTTAGTGTACAATTATTTTTCAACATATCTTTTACTATGGGTTGGATATCATTCAATAAATTTTCCATTTTACCTGCTGAATTTTCATCAACAAGATGGTCAAATTTTTTTTCGGCAATTATTTTTTTCGTTTTTTTCAACAAAACAACAAGTACATTTTTGAAAAAATCTATACGCAAATGAACATGGTCTGTTAGACAAATATCTTTTGCAACCTTAAGCATCTCTTTTGCTTTGTTTTGTGCTTGAGGCGCGATGATATATGGAATTGTAATATCTTCTTCGTGTCCTTGACGGAAGCCTGCGGTTGAATTTACGACTGAGTTGTACGCATCAATGAGAGATTTATTGTCAATATCCGATATCAATTCTCTAATTTTTATATCTGACGACTCTATTTTACGCATTATTGACTGATGATGAGGTGGCATATAATTTTCCATATCACGCATAGTATCTAATTGAGTAACATTAAATTGAAACATTCTATCCAAAAGTGGGATAATACTACTTTGGGCTCCAGTCGCCCCTCTCCAAAAAACAGTTTCATTGTTGTATTCGGCGATACCCTCCATAATTACACCATTAGTTCCCCCTGTCAAATTACCTCTTAGTTCATAAAATTGTTCTGCTGTGATTCCTTCCTGCATTTTGCTGAGATTATTGGTTAACTCTCTGATATTCTTGCTGATGTCTAGCATGATTTCAACAGCTTCTTTCTCTTTAGATTCATTTGACTTGGATATTATATTAAAAAAGGAGTTAGACTGCTGTTTTAAATTATATAATATATTTAATAGCCTTTTGTAGTTTTGTAATATTTTTCCTCCAATATACTCTGATACCACGTGCATGTTGATAAACCACTTTTCACCAGAGGTGTTTGTAAATGTTACAAGAGGCTCAATATTTTCAAGAGTATATCCTTTATTCGGATCTATTCTTCTATAATTTTGCAGGATATAAGTTTCATAAGTTTGAGTTGGCAACCTGCCTATCAAGTCAGAAATGTTTTTAAACCATAAAGAAATCTTATTAGGGATAATAACTGGGAGTTTTTTATTTGTCTGAAGATCACGTGATTCAGTGATGTAAGCATGAACAAGTGAAGTAGCCATGCTGTGCAATCTATTTAGCAATGAAACATCCTCACAACTAGCTGATAAATCTGGTAACTCTGGCAGCTCGTCTAAAGTTTTCACTAAATTTTTCTGGGATAGCAGCATAGGAATCTCGCTCACTAGTTTTGTAAGCTGTTTGAACCCCTCATGAGATGACACTATAAGCGGATCAGTTGCGGGCAAAAGCCCGCGACCACTCTCTAAGCTAACGTCTTCTAATGGACATTTTCCTCTAGATATTTCCTGTTTGTATAGGTCAATAAATTTACTTGGCATTTTATCTCTCCATCAGTTTTGAGTGAATTGTGTTTTGCTGAAAAGCAAAATCAGATACTAGCTTAGGTTAATAAAAAAAAATACCGTAATCTTACGGTAAAAATTCATGATAACAGATGGTCATGTATTAACTGACGTCGAGAACGCGAATTCTGTTTGTGAAAAGGTTTACACAGACTGATTTTTCTTCCAGCCAATGTTAGTAGTAGGTTTGTTTGGGTTGAGACATTAGGCAACATCTTTATTGACAAACATCGTGATCAATCTACCCCCAAGGGGGCTATATTTGAAGGCGTTTATTCGTATGATGATTCAGGAGAGGTGGTTAGTTCTGCTGGTGATGTCAATGCTGATGGTTTTCATGATTTTCTGATTGGTACAGCCCCAAATGCTAATGTAGAGGTAGGTACTGCTTACTTGGTATTCGGTCAAAAAAATTGGACAGCTATTAATAATGTTTATTTAGAAACCCTTGGAAACTATAGTAATTCTTTGGGGGTGATTTTTAGTGCTGGGTTTAATCGTTATGGCGACAGTTTTAATTTAAATACCTTAAGCGCTGCTGGGGATGTCAACGGTGATAATTTCGCTGATTTTTTATTGGGTTCTCCTGATATAGATATCGCTTCTTACAATGGTTATAGCGATCTTCGAGATGTTGGCACAAGTTATCTAATGTTGGGCCAGCAGAATTGGACGGCTATTAATAATGTAACGATAAACCCTTTAAAGGGTAGCTCTTTTCCTAAAAGTATTGTGTTTACCGGATCCGAGTCCAATGAATTTTCTGGTCAATCATTGAGTCTAGCTGGGGACGTAAATGGTGATGGTTACAGTGACTTTTTAATAGGTACAGAGCTTAATAAAGCTTACTTAATTTTAGGAAGCCCGCAGCTACCCGCGGGAAGTAATGGTACGATTCCATTAAGTATTTTTGATAATGAGACGGCGACTGATAATGAAGCTTTATCTGCTAGTGATTTTTCGATAAAGACTCCGCGCTCGAAAAGTTTGCCACAACAATCGGTTCGTAAACGTGGTCTTTTAATGATGCAAGAAGCAGCAGAAACTGCATTACCGATGGTGAGTCAAACATCATCGGGTTCACGACCCATGCCTTGGCTAAGTGCACCCAGCTTACTGAAGCATTGGGATGTAATTTTTCAAGGATTGTTGCGTGTCAATCATCATGATGCAGAGGTTTCATCGCAATTAAAAGCTCAAGCTTCGGCGCGATTTGCGGCTGAAGATAATCGGGGTTTAGTCTTGCCAGAACTTTCTCAATCAGAATGGCTGTTTGATAGCGGCCAGTGGGATATGAAGCCGAGTTATCATGAAGAGACGGGCGCGCCGTTATTTACTTACCGAGTGTTTAGTCAAGGTTCAGAGGTTGGCAGTGCAATATTTTACCAGCATCCGTTACTTTGTCGTGATACCACAGCTCAACGCCATAATGTTTTAGAGACTCGCGGGGTCCTTTCGCAAATGAAGGTACTGGATAGTTTATCGGAAGTAGAAGAGCTATGTGCTTCATTGCCGCCCAGTGACTTTGAGCATTTGTTGTCAGCAAGCCAAGCGGGTTTAGGCCATGGTGCTTTACGTGGATTGGCGCGATTAGCGCAAGAGTTAGGTAATAGCTATCAGTTGGGTGGCGAATTAACGCCTTATATTTATCAGACGGTGTATTATGGATTATGGTTTGGACAACGATTGAGCCATTATTGTGCGGTTGATTCATCTTTAGAGTCGAGTGAAGGAAGCTTATATCAGTCTAGCATGAAAGCGGCGGCGGATACGGTCGGACTCGCATTAACGAATACAGTGATTGCAGGAGCAGGACGATTGCTGCGTTGGAGTGGCGAGCAGGCGAGTGAATTATCTTGGCATCGGACAGGTGATGCTTTGAAGTGGTTGGGGGAGCATAGTGGGGCCGCGGTGTTTGCTGCGAATAGCTACCAGCGTGGTGTTTTAGCAACAAGTGCCCGAGTGGTGAGCGGAGTGATTGCCGAGGAAGCGGTGGTTAGCACCGGGAGTTTTCTCGCTAAATTTTGGAGCCGCCCTCAAAAGCAGGAGGCTTTAGCTAAAACAGCCGAGCCAACCCGATTGCCTAAAGTTGCATCTTAACGGCTTAGAGGTTACGTTTGAATACATCTGCTGCACGTAGTCCTTAAGCGTTAACGATTGTCTAATGTGAAATATTACTAGTATTTCCAAAAGAGCGACTTTAAGCTGGGTTTTGTTTTAGCTCTAATGTTGCTATACGTCTTTTATCCACATGTATTGCAGTGAACGTTAAATGATTAATCGTGATATTTTCACCGACTTTAGGTAAGTGGCCAATATGATTGGTGATCAATCCACCAATAGTATCGAACTCCTCATCACTAAATTTTGTGGAGAAATATTCATTAAACTCTTCAATTGGAGTCAGTGCATCAATTAGAAATGTATCATCGCCTTTAGCGCGGATTTGAAGTTTTTCACTATCATGTTCGTCAGCAATATCACCCACAATTTCTTCAAGAACGTCTTCGATGGTTACCAGGCCTGAAACTTTGCCATATTCATCAACCACAATCGCCATGTGATTATGATTGATTTGGAATTCCCTCAGTAATACATCAACGCGTTTGCTTTCCGGCGTGATGACGGGTGCTCTTATCAGCTGGTTTAAATCAAAGTTTTTTTGTAGGTTTTCATCAAACGCAAATGCTAATAGATCTTTGGCAACGATAATGCCTACAATTTCATCCTTTGATTCTTCCATCACAGGGAATCTAGAATGCCCAGACTTGATGATTTTAGGAATAATTTCTTGCAGAGGTTCGTCGACATTAATTACAATCATTTGTCCTCGTGGGATAAAAATGTCGCGAACTTGTGTTTCAGAAACTTCTAAAACACCTTCAATCATATCTAAGTCATCTTTGTCAATGACTTGCCGGTTTGCGGCATCTCGCAGCAATTCTAGTAATTGTTCCCGATCTTTAGGTTCGCGTAATAAGCTATAGCTTAGGCGTTCAATCCAGGTCCTAGTATGGTTAGACTTAGGGGACGTTTCATCGCTCATAAGGGTTAGCAACTCCTAATTGTTTTAAAATTTGAATTTCTTCTGCTTCCATGGTTTTAGCATCACTATCAGAAATATGGTCAAAACCCAACAAATGCAAGCATGCGTGGACGATAATATGCGTCCAATGTGCAATTTCAGTCAATTGTTGCTCAATAGCTTCTTGGTTGATAATTTCTGGACAGGCCAAAATATCACCTAATAAGTGGCAATTTTGTAACTCAACCTCAGTAGTAGGGAATGCAAGTACGTTTGTGGGCTTATGCAGTTGTCGATAAGTTTGATTATAGCCCTGGATACTCGCTTTATCTAAAAGGCAGATTCCAATTTCTGCATTGGGGTGCTGGGCTTTGATTGCTTGGGCCACCCATGACGTTAATTGCTCTTCGCTAGGAATAAATCCGCTATAGTTGCTAGTTTGATCAATGATTGTTAAATCAATTGCAATGGGCTTTTTATTCATGTCGCTCATAAGCATCAATGATACGTTGAACTAAAGGGTGGCGCACGACATCTTGCGCCGTGAAATAATTAAAATGTATGCCTTTGACATTTTCTAATACACTCATGGCATGTTTCAAACCTGATCGGCTGCCTCTAGGTAAATCAATTTGTGTCGCATCACCGGTAATCACAGCCATCGAGCCAAATCCAATTCGAGTCAGAAACATTTTCATTTGTTCTTGAGTGGTATTTTGACTTTCATCAAGAATAATAAATGATTCATTGAGTGTTCGCCCGCGCATGAAAGCAAGCGGTGCAATTTCAATAATACTTTTATCGATGAGTTTTAATACATACTCAAACCCTAGGGTTTCGTATAAAGCATCGTATAGAGGCCTTAGGTACGGATCAATTTTTTGGACTAGATCACCGGGTAAAAACCCCAGTTTTTCTCCTGCTTCTACAGCGGGCCTAACTAATACCAATCGCTTAACCAATTGTTTTTCTAGAGCTTCTACTGCACATGCAACTGCTAAAAATGTTTTTCCAGTGCCGGCCGGCCCAATTGCAAAGTTTATATCGTATCGTTTAATATTTTGGGTATATTCGGTCTGGTTTTGACCTTTAGTTAGAATCATGCCAGTTCGAGTTTTAATTTGATTTGAAGTGGATAATTGATTGTTTTGAAAGTGGTTAAGGTTTTCTTGTAATAATAGATGAATTTGAGCTTTACTAATGTGTTTGTGGTCTTTTGTTAATTGATATAACTCTTGTAGGACTTTCGTAACTTGTTGTAGTTGTGGCGGGTTTCCGGCAATATAAAATTCGTTTCCGCGATTACTAATATCGACATTGAAATGCTTTTCAATCATTTTTATATGTTCGTCAAACTGACCACACAGGCAAGCAAGTCGTTGGTTGTTCGCAGGGAGTAGAGTTACATGACTATGATCACTGGCTACATTCAAACTAGTCGAGATCTCCAATTGGGTTGAATTTACTAATCATTAATGAGGCAAAGCTTGCCATCAAATAGCATGCAATACCAGAATTTTTTAATAAATTACTCATCGTCTGGATAACCAATGATATGACCTCGAAGTGAATTAGGTAATGCTTCAGTGATTTCAACATCTACAAATTTTCCAATTAATTGTTGGTCACCATCGATATTAACCACGCGATTGTTTTCAGTACGTCCAGCTACTTGATGAGTAGCTTTTTTTGATTGCCCAGTAATTAAAATACGCTGGGCGGTACCGACCATTGCGTGACTAAGAGCCGTAGCATTTTGATTAATTCTATCCTGTAAAATTTTCAGCCGACGCTTTTTTTCTTCTAATGGAACGCCATCATATAAGCGTGCTGCAGGTGTGCCAGGCCGTGGGCTATAAATAAAACTATATGAGATATCAAATCCTATGGTTTGCACTAAGTCCATTGTCGCAAGGAAATCTTCTTCAGTTTCTCCAGGAAAACCAATAATGAAGTCAGATGAAATGGAGATATCTGGGCGAACTTGGCGTAATTTTGTGATTTTTTCGATATATTGATCGCGAGTATAGTTGCGTTTCATCATCCCTAGAATTTTATCAGACCCACTTTGTACCGGTAAGTGAAGGTAATTGGCAAGCTCTTTAACCTCAGCATAAGCATCAATTAGGTTGTCAGAAAATGCTTGCGGATGAGAGGTTGTAAAACGAATACGATCAATGCCCTCTAAAGCAGAAGTATAATGAATTAATAGTGCTAAATCAGCATAGCCACCTTCGTGCATCTTGCCATAGTAATCATTGACATTTTGCCCTAGGAACGTAATTTCTCTAACCCCTTGTTCAGCTAGTGCAGCGACTTCAGCTAAAACATCGTCAAACGGTCGGCTAAATTCTTCGCCGCGCGTCATTGGAACAATGCAAAAACTGCAATACTTGCTGCATCCTTCCATGATTGAGACAAATGCGGTTGGACCATCGGCTTTAGGTTGAGGCAGGCGATCAAATTTTTCTATTTCAGGAAAGCTCACATCAACGACTGCTTTTTGGTTCTGCTTGACTTGATCAATCATCGCCGGCAAGCGATGTAACGTTTGCGGGCCAAATACGATATTAACAAATGGTGCTCGCTCAATAATCATATCGCCCTCCTGGCTTGCAACGCAGCCTGCTACGGCAATGATTAAACTCGGGTTCTGTTGTTTTAAATTTTTATATCGACCTAACTCAGAGAATACTTTTTCTTGAGCTTTTTCTCTGACTGAACAAGTATTTAAAACAATCAAATCAGCTTCACTATAGGTATCGGTAGGCTGCATATTATGCGTGCTTGCAAGCAAATCAAACATCTTTTGAGAATCATAGACATTCATTTGGCAGCCATACGTTTGCATAAAAACTTTTGGAGAAGAGTTAATCATTGGTGTTATCTCGCTGGTCAGCTGTTCGACAAAATGTTTCTTTGATCAGAGGTAGAGTGATTAATGCGCAGAGCAAGCAAATAGGCGCGACAGTCAACGCAATTTTATAATCAGCCAGCTGATAGACTTTCTCACTGTTGACAAGAGTGCCTGCCCATAGAGTGTCCAACAATAGTCCAACAATTAAGGGTGCGATGCCAGGGCCACAGCTATTGATCATGTTCATAAATCCAAGTGCGGTGCCACTATATTGAGCAATATGTTGCTCTCTAACAATAGAAAATGAAGGGACAAAACCACAGGTAAAAAATCCATAGAAAAAGAATAATAAACTATAGGCCACATAGTTAATGTTGGGAGCATAGATAATGACCAGCATGATCGTTAAAGTGGTCACACTGCTAATATAAAGTGTAAATTTTCGTCTACCAATAAAATCAGACACTGCTCCAAAAAATGGGCTACCAAATATCCAGCCAATATACATGACAGAGACTAACCAAGCTGATTTTTCTATTGAATACCCTTTTGCTGCCGGTAAAAAAGAAGCCGTCCATTGACTGAGTGTCGCGGTAGGCGCGTACATCAAAGCGCCATATAGCGCCGTCAACCATGTTTGCTTATTTTTAACAATTTCGACGATACCCAGAGTCAAATCTTTAAGTTTAATATATTCGCCTTTTTCGTTACGAGCACGCTTCATACCTTTAGGCCGGTCGCGAATCACGACCCAAATAACAATCATTAATATAATACCAACTAAGCCTAAAAACATGAGTGTGGTTTGCCAACTAGTCGCTCGTAATACTAATCCTAAAGGGGCGCCACCGAAGACTGCACCAGAAATGCCTATAGTTAGGGTCAAACCATGAAGCATCGCAAAACGTCGACTAGAAAACCAATTGGCCGTTAATACTAATGCGCCTAACATGGCAAAGCCTGATCCGACCCCAGTGATAAAACGAGTACCTAGAACGACTAGATAGCTATCTGAAATTGACATAAGTAATGTGCCAAAACCACACATTGCAGTTGCAATTGTTAATAGCTTTCGTGGGCCAAAACGGTCAAGTAGCATGCCTGCAGGAATTTGTACTAAACCGTATGCAAGGAAATAAAAAGATGATAATAACCCAAATTCAGTCGCGTTAATGCTAAAACTATCTGTGAGGTAAGTCCGTAAAACACTCGTGGAATTTTGCAGTAAAAATTCATAGAAAAAGAAAAAAGCCGCTAAAAACCATATTGTTAAAGGAAACAATAAGCCTCGTTTTGAATTGTTGGGTGGTTTGTTTACGGTCATCGATCCCCTAATGTCTAATCATTTAGCGAAAGCCACTATTATGTGCAAATTTTGCATTGATAGTCAAGCCGCTGTTCCGTGGACAGCCTGTTACTTAAATAAATTCGAGTGTTTAACTTCCATTTTCCTCATAGCACTCTTGAGGCTATTAATTGATTTTGCTTCTCATCCCATTTTATATCCTGTTTAATAGCTAATCATTGTAACCAACCATCAGCTTGATTGTAGTTTATCTTTCAACAGCGTATTAACCGTTTGGGGATTAGCTTTACCGTCCGATTTCTGCATCACTTGACCCACAAAATAGCCAAATAATTTATCTTTACCGGCTTTGAAAGCCGCAAGTTGGTTCGGACTATCCGCGATCACTTGATGAATAATGGCTTCGATTTCTGAGGTATCCGTAATCTGTTTCAAGCCTTTTCGAGCAATTACATCATCAGTGCTTGCTGCACCTTCCCAAAGTTCTTCAAAAACGGTTTTGGCAATTTTTCCAGAAATTGTCTCATCCTCAATCCTAGTCATGAGCAAAGCTAATTGATCACTACTCACAGGACTTTGTGAAATGTCTAGGTTTGATTTATTAAGTTTGGCTGCTAGGTCACCAATAATCCAATTTGCGGTCAATTTAGGTGGTGCTGATGTTGCCTTTACCGTTGATTCAAAATAATCAGCTAATTCTTTTTGTGCCGTTAGCACGCCCGCATCGTAGGCGCTCAAACCGTACTGTTGCTGAAAACGTGAATGCTTTTGTTGAGGTAATTCTGGCAATTCCGCCCTGACTCGCTCAATCATTTCTTTTGTGACAACTAAAGGCAATAAATCTGGATCTGGGAAGTAACGATAATCATTCGCTTCTTCTTTACTACGCATCGCTCGAGTTTCATTTTTAGCAGCGTCATAAAGCCTAGTTTCCTGAACAACCGTTCCGCCACTTTCTAAGATTGCGATTTGTCTGGCAACTTCGTAATTAATCGCGCGTTCTACAAATCTGAACGAATTAACGTTTTTAGTTTCGGTTCGAGTGCCAAAGGTGGTTTCACCTTTGGGTCTGACTGAGACGTTAGCATCACATCGGAAAGACCCTTCCTGAAGATTTCCGTCGCTTATATCAATATAACGAACCAATGCATGTAAAGTTTTTAAATAAGTCACTGCTTCTTCGGCACTACGCATGTCAGGTTCAGATACAATTTCAAGAAGTGGGGTGCCCGCACGATTCAAGTCAATCCCAGTCATATGATGAAAATCTTCATGTAGAGATTTGCCAGCATCTTCCTCTAAATGCGCACGTGTGATTCCTATGCGTTTTTCAGTGTTATTCGGCAAAAAAATATTCAAATGTCCCTTCATGACAATCGGTAATTCAAATTGGCTAATTTGGTAGCCTTTAGGTAGATCTGGATAAAAATAATTTTTTCGCGCAAATACCGATTCAGGATTAATCGCAGCATCAATACTCAAACCAAACCTTATCGCTAATTCTACTACTTGTTTATTGAGTACGGGCAGTGTTCCAGGCATTGCTAAGTCAATATTGCATGCTTGTGTGTTTGGCTCGGCTCCATAGCATGTAGGGGCCCCTGAAAAAATTTTTGTTTGAGTATTTAGCTGAGTATGAACTTCTAAGCCGATGACCGTTTCCCATTCCATAATTGATATCCTCATGCCTGTTCTGGTGGAGATTGTTTATGCCAATCAGTCATTTGCTGATATTGATGGGCAACGTTTAACAGCTTTGCCTCGGCAAAGAAATTGCCAATTAATTGCATCCCAATCGGCAAATTGTTAACGAGCCCAACCGGCATAGAAAGTCCTGGCAAACCGGCCAGATTGACTGCAATGGTGTAGATGTCGGACAAGTACATGCTCACAGGATCTTGGGTTTTGGCCCCTATTTCGAAAGCAGTGGTTGGGGTTGCAGGGCATGCAATGATATCAACTTTTTGATAAGCGTTGATAAAATCATCACGAATCAAGCGTCGCACTTTTTGTGCTTTCACGTAATATGCGTCATAGTACCCAGCCGATAGAGCATAAGTCCCCACTAAAATACGCCGTTTCACTTCACTTCCAAAGCCGTCACCACGACTGCGCTTATATAAATCCTCTAAATTTTGAGGAGATTCGCAGCGATAGCCATAGCGTACTCCATCATAGCGGGATAAGTTTGAAGATGCTTCAGCTGGCGCAATAATATAATAAGCAGGCACTGCATATTGAGTATGCGGTAAGCTAATTTCATGCAAGCTGGCGCCTAGCTTTTCAAGGACTGCTAAAGCAGTTTGAAGTGATTGCTCAATTTGTTTTTCTAATGCTTGATCAAAATACTCTTTAGGTAGCCCGATACGTAAACCTTTTAAAGGTTGATTTAATGACTGCAGATAATTGTCTATCGCTTGGTTAACTGACGTGGAGTCATTGGCATCAAATCCCGCAATGACTTCTAATAAAGCTGCCGCATCTTCTGCTGTTTGAGTAAATAGGCCACCTTGATCAAGGCTAGAGGCAAAAGCGACCATGCCATAACGTGAGACACGACCATAGGTGGGTTTGAGCCCTGTAATTCCACAAAAAGAGGCCGGCTGACGGATTGATCCACCAGTATCTGTCCCGGTTGCAGCAGCACAAAGACGAGCGGCCACCGCAGCAGCGGAACCACCGGAAGAGCCGCCAGGAACGCGTGCTAAATCCCAAGGATTAGCAACTTTACCAAAATAACTATTTTCATTGGATGAACCCATGGCAAATTCATCACAATTGGTTTTACCCAGCATCACGAGATTCGCAGTATTACATTTTTGTACAACTGTACTATCGTAAGGAGGGGTAAAATTACTTAACATTCGTGACCCACACGTAGTCAAAACGTCTTTAGTGCAAAAAATATCTTTATGCGCAATTGGGACACCTGCCAAGCGATGAGCTTTACCACTAGCCCTGGCTTGATCGGCTTGTTCAGCCTGAGATAGTGCTGAATCTTCACAGATGGTAACATAAGCATTTAGTTTTGACTGCGAGCGCTTAATTTCACTTAGATAAGCTTGAGTAAGTTCCACACTTGAAAACTGTTTAGCTTCTAAGCCCCGCATGATGTCCATTAATGTCAATTTTGTTAGCATTATATCCTCTCAGTAAATTATTCAACAACTTGCGGCACTAAATATAATCCGGCTTCGCTAGAAGGGGCCAAAGACATATAATCGTCGCGCTCATTTGTGGTGGTGACAATATCATCTCTAAGACGCAGCTTCTCTTCCAAGGGATGAGCTAATGGTAGAATAGAGTCGGTGTCAACTTCATCCAACTTTTGTACTAGGGTCAAGATGGAGCTTAATTGTTCACTCATAACGGCTTGATCACGATCTGAAATGGCTATTCTCGCTAAGTGTGCAATGTTGTGCACATCATTTACTGTTACGCTCATAAACATTATTCCGTTGAATTTATTTGAGTATCAGTATAACGAGACATAGATTGGCTGCCAAGAAGAATCTATTGATCGTGAACGAACAGCTTGTTGCTAAGTAGTGCAGTCGAAGTCTGATAACAACCATCGATCGCTGAGCGCTTGTCAATTTCTTCACAAAAATATAATTTCATATTATAACTGTTTATTTAATATTCAGCTAGTAAGTTTATGCTATAAATTATATATATTTAATAAAAAAATAAATTGTCTAAAAAAGTATACTCACATTCTTCTTTAATGCAAGCAAAATGGCTCGACTTGCTTCGACGTGACCGCCTCTAGTTCGAAATAAACTTATTAATGGTGTTGATTATCAAAATTTTACTCGTGGGTTCGAAGTTGGTGAAAAAATGTTTCGATCGAAGTATCTAATAACTTTAAACATACATGAATTATTCTCATATAAGAAATCTCTAGATGAGGGGTCTTAAAGATAAATCTTTTCTTATTAGAGAGCTTTATAATACTGCGATGAACGAATTAATGGCTTTTTTAGTAGTGATAATGAATCTGATCTACATAACATAAAAGACTATCTTTACTAAAGCAAATTTACGGGTGGGAATAAGATAGGCTGCAAGAGATAAAATATTGGAGACCATGGACGAAGAAGGTATTAAAATTATTGAGGAGTGTAAAAAACGAGATATCAATAAATATAGAGTTGTAAATCCCAAAGCCAATGAAATGCTAGATTATTATATGAATAAAAGAGGCGCTACTTCAAATGAGTCGAAAAGCTTCGATGCCCAACAAAAAAGTTAATGAAGAACATACGGTCGATAATAAAGATTTAGGTATCATTCAAGCACACCTATATTCAAACTTGTAATGTGAAAAGATTGATCGTTTTCACTTATTAATGGCAGATCTTAAGTCGGTTCTTTAGAAAAATTAAAATATCGAGGGTCAGGGATGACCTAGCAATTGGATACTTTATCAATATCATCAAACGTTAAGGCTTTTTTGTTATTAACCAGTAAACAATAAAAGGCTTCATCAGCAAATTCATTGTTCAAGATAATTTTGCAGGTTGTACCTTCAGTAAAGTCCAGCGATACGCTATTATCAGAGGATAAATCCTCTATTGTATCCATTCACCGCTGACCGTGGCCCATAATTAACGAATCACTCATGACTCAAATAATAGGCTGCCATTAATTTAGCAAATAATCTATAATTAAGGCCCAATTTGTGATAAAAGTAGAGTCGATCAATGATTCAAGTTTTAGTGAAAGGTGATTAGTGGCGAGATATTGTTTTAGCAGTTATTGTTGCTATTAGATAGTTATGGCTTTCATTGCATCAATTACTTAAATAAATACAACATGCTGTCCAATAGCATCAAAAGCATTTTCAATAGTCCCATTTTCGAACCACGAGTGTGGAAAAATTAATTGTTTTTCGCTTATCAATGGCAAATCTCAAGTCAGTTTTTAAACAAAATTAAAATATTGACCATTAGGGATGACTCAGCAGTCGGATACTCTATCGATAACATCAAACGTTAAGACTTTTTCGTCATTAACTAATAAACTATAAAAGGATTCATCAGGCAATTGATTGTTCAAGACAATTTCGCAGGGTACACCTTCAGGTGTAGTGTACTTGAGTTACAGATTTATCATCTCCATATGTTCGCCAATGTAATGGAGTTTTAAATAAATCTTTAGCAGATATTTTAGTCAAAAAAATGAGTGATTGTTCACAAGAAGATGCTGAATAACTCAAAAATTTTGTGTTAATTTTGAGCAATTTGACAAACGTTTAAACATACATGTCTCTTGGGCATACTAAATTCAAATCATATATACGATATTGTGGCTGCTGTTAAGATGTATGCTTTACTCCACGTTTTTCACTGACATTTTCAAAGATGTTTTAGCCAGATGATATTTACCAAAGTATAGGTTGAGTTTGCTGAGTATAGGAAACTATTTGTGAGTTGATGGTGCTAACGAATGGTTAATTTTTTTTGCCGAAAAAGTGGTGCTGATGATTAGTATTTTCAAAATTAAAATAGCCACCTTCGCATAGTAAAGATAAAAAATAATTGTTTTTATCTTTAGCAAATTTGTTTCGATAGCAAAATAGATGTATAGTTAGCAACTAGCTTGTCGATATATGAAATGTCTAAGGTATACTCATTGATTTTCTAAGTGTAGAATTTAGATCAATTCGTACAGCACAAGGTGGTGTTTTTTCAATTTAGGGTGGTCTTAATTATGATATTTAAACGTTTCCGTGGTGTGTTTTCAAATGACTTATCGATCGATTTAGGTACAGCTAATACGCTCATCTACGTGCGAGGCCAAGGAATCGTATTAAATGAACCATCCGTAGTGGCACTTAGACAAGATTATAGTAGTGGTACAGCAAGAGTAGTTGCTGTTGGCTTGGAAGCTAAGCGAATGTTAGGCCGGACACCGGGTAATATTACTGCGACAAGGCCTCTAAAAGATGGAGTGATTGCAGATTTTTATGTGACTGAAAAAATGCTCCAGCACTTTATTCACAAAGTTCATCAGAATAAATTTTTACGACCCAGTCCTAGAGTATTAGTGTGTGTTCCATGTGGTTCCACTCAGGTGGAGCGTCGCGCGATTAGAGAATCTGCAATGGGTGCTGGTGCACGTGAGGTTTATTTAATAGAAGAGCCAATGGCTGCTGCAATGGGTTCAGGGATGCCAGTAGAAGAAGCGAGTGGATCAATGGTTGTCGATATTGGTGGTGGTACGACCGAAGTCGCCATTATTTCCCTCAGTGGTATTGTTTACTCGGCCTCGGTGAGAATCGGCGGTGACAGATTTGACGAAGCTATTGTCAATTACGTGAGACGTAATTACGGCATCTTAATTGGCGAGACCACCGCTGAGCGTATCAAGCAAGAAATTGGCACAGCTTTTCCAGGGAGTGAAATCCGTGAGCTGGAAGTGAGAGGCCGTAATTTGGCTGAAGGAGTACCTCGTAGTTTTAACTTGAATAGTAATGAGGTTCTAGAAGCGTTACAAGAGCCACTGTCAGGGATTATTGGTGCAATTAGAGCGGCACTTGAGCAAGCGCCACCTGAATTAGCAGCGGATATTGCCGAGCGAGGAATGATTCTAACGGGTGGGGGGGCTTTATTGAGAGATCTTGATAAATTATGCATGGAAGAAACTAGCTTGCCAGTCATTGTTGCTGAAGATCCGTTAACCTGCGTTGCTCGTGGCGGTGGACGGGCCCTAGAATTAATGGATGCGATTGGCGGTGATTTTTTGTCAACTGAATAGGAGTAGATTTTTTATAAATTTCCAATTGCGTTGAAATTGTTGCATGGCATATTGTTAAAGTCTGAGGCGTTGAGTTTCTTAAATTCATTAGAGAGGGTCGGTGATTGCTGTTTAAACAGTCTAGTTGGTTTGGCTTTAAATTTTTTTTATTGATAGTCTTATCGGTTATTTTAATGACCTTAGATTACCATGGGCTATATACTAAACAATTACGCATGTCAGTATCAGCAATTGTTGCGCCAATTCAATATGCAGTCTCTTGGCCTGTAGAAATGTTTGATTGGGTGACGGACAATATTGCCAAGCAGCAAGTATTAATAGAAGAAAATGCCACATTGAAGGCAAACGCAATTATGTTGCAAGGTCGGTTACAGCAAATTTTAGCCTTACAAAAAGAGAATTCACAATTACGAGCATTATTGCAAGCTACTGCAAAACGTAAAGAAGAGTTTACAATTTCGCAGATGCTGGCAGTCACTACAAAACCTCATATGGCTCGGTTGGTAATTGACAAAGGAAGCAAAGACCATGTGTATCAGGGGCAGCCCGTTGTTGATGCACGTGGAGTCATGGGGCAAATCATTCAAGTCGGCTCACTTACCAGTCAAGTGATGTTAATTACCGACGTGAATAGTGCAATTCCGGTTCAAATTTACCGTAATGGTTTACGAGCAATTGCGATTGGTACAGGCACTAGCCATGAAATAACATTGCTCAATGTTTCAAACCAGGCGGATGTTAGAAATGGTGATGTGATTATCACATCAGGGTTGGGTTTGCGTTATCCAGAAGGGTATCCAGTGGGCATTGTGACTGAAGTTAAACATAAGCGAGGGTCTCATTTTGCAGAGATCATCGTTAAACCAAGCGCTCGATTATTACAAAGTCGTCAAGTGTTGTTAGTTTGGCACAAAGGGTCTCATCCGCTGGACACATTACAAGAAGAAATCGATAGTGAGCAGAAATCAATGATCAATAAAAAGGTCGCCTAGTCATGTTTAGTCGAATGTACAAATGAAATTAAGCGGCATATTTTGGGTATGTCTGAGTATTATTTTGGCATTAATGCTGACGATATTACCACTCCCACTTTGGGCTGCATGGTTTCGGCCAGAATGGCTCGTGCTTGTCATTGTTTATTGGACGATCGCATTACCTCATCGAGTGAATATCGGCACTGCTTGGTGTGTCGGATTACTGCTTGATGGATTAAGTGGGACAGTTCTTGGAGAACATGCATTAGCAATGACAGTAGTGACTTATTTTGCCTGTAAATTACATAAGCGTATTCGTGCAGCCAGTATTTGGCAACAATCTTTAACCATGGGGTTATTTGTTGGGCTATTCCAGCTAACAGTATTTCTTATTCAAATAATAATTGGGCAAATTCCAAATAGCTTAATGTACTGGTTGCCTACCGCCACGAGTGTGCTATTTTGGCCATGGGTATTTATTATTTTGCGAGATTGGCGGCGGCGCTTTAAAATCAGCTAATCGGGATTCTAAGAATGAAAACAATCAGGTCGGTATTGCGTAAATTATGGTGTGTAAGTGCTATAGTTTTGATTACCGTTGCGTTAGGCCTAGGGATCATGCGATTAACGACCCCGCTACTCAGTCACTACCAACCATCTATTACGCAGTGGTTGAGTCGTGAGCTGCACGCGCCTATTTCGCTTGGCCAAATTGAAGCAAGCTGGCATGGCTTAGCGCCGAGTATCAAAATTGAAGATTTAGTCATTTTAGATAAGCAATCTAAGCAACCAGTATTTTCAATCAATAAAGTTTATATAGGTCTTTCAATCTCAAAATCAATTTTACATCGTCAATTAGTCTTAGGGCATTTGCTAGTCGATGGTGCTGAACTCTCAGTGCAACATAAAGATGGGCGATGGTATTTGACCGGGGTATCGAATGAAGCGACTACAGATGACAAAATGACCGTGACTTTGCAGCAAGTTGCTAATTGGTTTTCAGTGCAGCGTCGACTGGAGTTGTTAAATGTTGATATAAATCTGATATTGCCCGACAAAAAAAGCATCATGCTTCATCATCTAAATGCGATTTTTTTACAAAAAGAACATCAAAAATATCGCATTAGAGGCCGATTTCAAGTCGGGAATAAAAAATCCAGCCAATTGAAATTTGCATTAAATGCGAGTGGGGAAGTTGATAGATTGAAAAAAATTCGCACAAGGTTTTATCTTGATGCCAAGAAAATTGATTTAAAACCTTGGTTAAGCTTGTTTAATCGATGGGGTTTAAAACTTCAATCAGGTCGACTAGAAGAGATTAAATTGCAAGGGCGTTATAAAAACCAAAGGATCGCTCAGCTACAGAGTCAATTTGATTTCCAAGATATCTCGATTTTTGGGCATCAAGTGCCAATGGTCAATAATTTTGCTGGTAAAGCCGCCATAAAAACGATAAAAAATGGTGACTGGGATATGGTCGTTGACATGGAAAAACTTAAGGTCAATCAACAAACGTGGCCAAAAAATTGGTTCAGTATTCGAAAATCAGCAAATTTACAGCAGAGTTATCAAGAATACAGCTGCTATTTGCACTATGCAGAACTTTCGCCATTATTTAGCTTGTTTAAAGCGATAAAATCTCGAGAAAGCTATCCATTTGTGGATAAAATCAACGCTATCAACGGCGAAGTGAAAAATTTTTATTTAGTGTTCCCAGGACGTTTCTCTGAGCATAAAAATTTTTCATTAAGCGCTGATTTTAATCGTATTTCTTGGAAGATCGCTGATTATCCTCAGTTGAACAATATTAGTGGACATGTTATTGCAAACGCTGAACGAGGTGAAATAGCAGTTGATTCTCTAAATAGTACATTTGATTATCCACGATATTTTGGTCATAGTTTAATACTCCGACAATTATCAACGAATGTTCTATGGCATAAGAATCAAGATGGCTTGCAGATCAGCGTCCCTAATTTAGAGGCTGAAGATGATATTAGTCAGCTTAAAAGTCACTTTTCATTAAAGTTCCCGCTGCAAGGAAAACCAAACATTGAAGTATTAGCACATTTGCAAGCCGGTTCATTTAACGCTGTAGATGTTATGCAGAGGCTACCTACTAAAATAATGTCACCGAAAGTTTTAGGTTGGTTAGAGCAAGCAAATTTGCAGGGTAAATCATTAGCCAGTACCTTAATCATCAAAGGTCATTTAGAAGATTTTCCCTATCTAAATGTTTCTGGAACTTTTAATGTGCTCAGCCAATTTGAAGATTTAAAATTATCGTATCTACCTTCATGGCCAGTAGCGGAGCACCTTGATGGGTATTTGCGGTTTCACAAAGATTCTATGGAAGCGTTAGTAAACAGTGGTAAATTGATGGGTGCGGATCTATCAAAAACAAAAATTCATATTCCTCACCTCGTCGCCGCGCCTGCAAGATTATATATCTCAGGAAATGCTAAAGGTGATATGCAAGATGGTTTAAATTATATTGAGCGTTCTCCTTTAAAATTCAATCTAGGTCATATGATTCAGCCAATCACTCCGAAGGGGCCGCTTGATTTGAATTTAAAAATAGATATTCCTTTGAAGCCTAATCTCTCAACTTCAGATGTTCATTTAAATGGAACTATTGATTTAAAAGAAAATAGTATTCAATTGAATAAATTACCTAATATTATACTAACAAACTTATTTGGAAAAATTATTTTTGATTGTACATCTATTGGTACCAATCGTGTTGTTGGAAAGCTATGGGGTAATCATTTAACAGCGAATGTAAAAACGTTTCCAGAACAATTATATATTCAACTAATAAGTGGCTTCAGTGCTTCTAAAATTAATCAATTATTGGGGTTAAAATCAAGTCGATGGTTTTCAGGAAAAACCGATCTCAAAGCTGAATTAAGAATCAATAAAAACACTAAAAACACATTTGAGTTAAACACCAATCTAGATGGTCTAAAAATCGATCTTCCTAAGCCTTTCACTAAAGGTAGCAGAGAATTATGGCCAAGTCGTTTTGAAATGCTATTTGATGAAAAAAATGTTGATATGACTTTATTGGTGGGTGAAGAAATAAAAGGTAAATTATCAATGCCTCTTAATGCTTCTGCTCAGCTTGCCCAGGGTTACTTGCTGTTTGGTCAGAAGGAAGCCCCGAGTGAACGTGAAGGTATATGGTTTGTGGGTAAATTAAAACAATGGGTGTGGCATCAATGGCAAGAGTTGCTAACTTCAGTTGATTGGAAAGGTTTTGGAACATCCAAATGTTTAGATGATATTCTCTATGGCATTGATTTTTCAATCAGCGATTTGCAACTGTTTGGGTTAAATCTACCCGATACGCGCTTGACTGCCAAATATAAAGAAGAGAATTGGCAATTTTATTTAAATGGAAAAAATATTAATGGTCAAGTTAATTTACCCACAAAATTTGGGTATGCAATTGATGCTAATTTTGATTATTTAAATATTCAGCCAATGAATATTTCCACAGTTAACACTGAGTTGTCCCCTGAAAGTATTCCTAGTTTACAATTAAGTATAAAAGACACGTGGTATAACGAATTGCCGCTTGGCAAATTAAACCTTAAAATGACTCGCGATGGCGAGGGACTAGTTATTAATAACTTCGAATTTGCAATGCCTTGGCTGCACTTTAGTAGTCATGGCGCGTGGTATCGGAAAGATCAACAGTTGATGACAGAGTTTTCTGGAGAGTTAAAAAGTAATAATTTAAGTCGAACTCTATCGCAGTGGGCGTTACCAAGACATTTACATGGAAGTAAAGCAAAATTTATATTCAACTTACAATGGCCGGGTTCTCCTTTAGATATTGATTTTAAAAAAGTCAGTGGTATCGTTAAAGCGCGAGTCAAGAACGGCTATTTTTCAGGTTTAGGGAAAGATACTGATGCAAAGATTGGGCTTGGAAATCTAGTAAATATTTTAAGCATCCATAGCATTTCAAAACGGCTACAGTTAAATTTTAGGGATTTTACTCAAAAAGGTTATCATTTTGATATTTTAAAAGGGCACTTCAAGCTTGATAATGGTGTGACATATACACCTAAGCTGCGATTTTTAGGTAGTGTTGCTGATATTACAGTGAAGGGGCTTATAGGCTTGCTGAATGAGACTTATGATTTAAATGTGACAGTTGTCCCACATCTGACGGCAAGTTTGCCAGTGCTCGCAACTTTGGCTGGAGGGCCTATGGCTGGAGCAGTCACTTGGTTGCTGGATAAAGCCGTCGGTAATGAAGTCAATCATATGACTCGCTATGAATATTTAGTGACAGGAACCTGGCAAAAGCCTCTAATTGAACCGTCACGCTCACCGATGCGGCCGATGACTAAGCATAAAACTCGCGTGCAAAGAAAACAATACTAAACTTAAAAAATCTTCCGATGTTTAATGGTTGCAGTTCCTTACACAACCTTATATGCTTACATCTATAAGTATTTATTTCGATGATTAAGATTCAAGTGATAGATTTAATTTCTCAAGCAAAACAAGCATTATTGGCTCCGGCAGACTTAACAGAAAGTCACCTAGAGCAGGTATTAAGTAAAGCATTGGGCCGCCAAATTGATTATGCAGAATTATATTTCCAAGCAAGCCAGCGAGAGTCTTGGTCGCTTGAAGATGGCTTAGTGAATGAGGGCAGTTACAGCATCAATCGAGGGGTAGGTGTTCGAGCAATCAGTGGCGAAAAAACAGGATTTGCTTATTCTGATGAAATTTTGTTACCTTCCTTGGAGCAAGCATGCTCTGCCGCGCGCAGTATTGCTGCAAGTCATGATACTGGACGTATTCAAATAGCGTCACCAAAGCAGTTACCCCCACTCTATTCAGCTCAAAACCCATTACAAAGCATAGCCGATAGCGATAAAATAACTATGTTAAAGTCGATTGATCAGATGGCGCGAAAGATTGACTCACGCATTCAGCAAGTGATGGCAAGTTTGATTGGTGTGTATGATATTGTTTATATATTCGCAAGTGATGGAACAATTGCCGCGGATATACGGCCATTAGTGCGTCTTAATGTGCAGGTTATTGCGCAACAAAATGGTCGGCGTGAGATTGCCTCTAGCGGTGGTGGACTCCGCGGTGATTATCAGTATTTTCTTTCTGAAAACCGTATCAAAACCTATGTTGAACAAGCAGTGCATCAAGCATGCTTAAATTTGACTGCAGCTGATGCACCTGCAGGTACCATGCCCGTAGTCTTAGGCGCAGGCTGGCCCGGGGTCTTGTTGCATGAGGCGATCGGTCATGGCTTAGAAGGAGATTTTAATCGTAAAGGAACTTCGGCATTTAGTGGCAGAATGGGGGACTTGGTTGCTAACCCCGCGTGTACAATTGTCGATGATGGAACGATTGCTGGTAGGCGTGGATCATTAACGATAGATGATGAGGGTACTCCTGCGCAGAATACTGTGCTGATTGAAAACGGTGTGTTAAAAAGTTATATGCAAGATAAATTAAATGCGAAACTAATGAATACTCATTCAACAGGCAATGGGCGCCGAGAGTCATACGCTTATTTACCTATGCCAAGGATGACTAATACCTATATGTTACCTGGCCAATCGACCCCTGATGAAATCATTGCAAGCGTGGATAAAGGATTATATGCAGTTAATTTTGCAGGGGGTCAAGTTGACATCACATCCGGTAAATTTGTGTTCTCAGCGAGTGAAGCTTATCTCATTGAGAAAGGAAAAATTACTCGTCCGGTCAAAGGGGTGACGATTGCTGGCAATGGTCCAGAGATCTTACCAAAAATATCAATGGTGGGTAATGATTTAGCGTTAGATAGTGGCATGGGTACCTGTGGTAAAGATGGTCAATCGGTGCCAGTTGGAGTAGGTCAACCCACTTTGAAAGTTGATGCGCTAACTGTCGGTGGAACAAATATTTAAGATGTCTCTGTCCCACCTTTAAGGAAGCTAATTTTTTCCTAGCAGAATATTAAAAAGGAATATCATCATCAAACTCGGTGGTGCTTGGTGGTTGAGAAGAAGACGATGCCCCAGAACCTGCAGGTGCATTCATAGGCCTTGCATTTGACTGAAAGCTACCGCCAGAAGTTTCACCTGCTTTATCGAGCATTTGCATCTCATCCACTATTATTTCTGTGGTGTAACGTTCTTGACCCGATTGATCGGTCCATTTACGAGTGCGGATTTTTCCTTCAATGAAAACCTTTGAGCCTTTACGTAGATATTCACCAGCGATTTCAGCGAGTCTACGATATAAAGTTAGCCGATGCCATTCTGTTTGCTCTTTAGTTTCACCGGTTTCTTTATCTTTCCAGGTTTCAGATGTGGCTAATGATAAATTTGCAACTGCTTGACCATTAGGCATATACCTGACTTCTGGGTCACTTCCCAAATTACCAATTAAGATGACTTTGTTGATGCCTCTACTTGCCATAATTGCACTCCACTGCTTTAGATTAAAAAAAATATAACATTGATGAAAAAACTATGCAATCGTTTTTTATTCACGTTTAGGTATTTGTAATGGTAGGATGAGTAGTAACCATATGCAAGAAATGATTGCTGTTGTTATTAATATCGTGGTAGTTGATGTTTGCTGATATAGCCGACCACCGATCAACCCACCTACAAAGATTCCACAAAATTGAGCGCATGAAAAGATCCCAGTAGCGCCTCCGCGACTTTCAATTGGAGCAACACGGGTTATTAATGCAGGTAAATTAGCCTCTAAAAACACGAATGCGGTGAAAAATGTTGTAAGCGTGAAAATGATATTAATGAGGTTTGGAGGCAGCAAGGCTAAGCCAAGCTGACTGATAGTAAAACAAGCAATCGCTATGATTAAAAAGCTTTTTAGGCGTTGGTGACGTTCAGCATAACTTAAGCCGACCATTGTGATGATAAAAGCGACTAATAGTACAGGAATATAAATTAAACTTACATATTGACTATTAATATCCAGCTGTAAGAGTAGCAGGGGTACCGCAACAAAGCTGATGGTGAGAATAGCGTGTAGTAAAAAAATACTAAGATCGAGCCTTAAACAGTCCGGATGTTTTAATAAGTGAGCGAGCTTTTGCCAGTGAAGATGATTTGCGGTAGTCGTAATGGGTGTTAATTGGGGGATAAATTTATTGAGCAGGACCAGGCCAAAACAGCCAAAAATTGAGGCTAAGATAAATAATCCTGGAACCCCGGTGAATAAGCTCAACAAAGGCCCCAGTAGCATTGCTACAAGAAAAGTGCCGCCTACTCCCATTCCTACTACAGCCATAGCTTTACTACGTAATTCTGGTTTAGTTAAATCTGCAACTAAAGCATTAATAGTGCTGCCAATAGCACCTGCACCCTGAATGGCTCGACCCACGATAAACCACTCGATTTGCGAAGCGAGTGCACAGATGACACTCCCGATAATAAATATAATTAACCCGATACTGATCAATGCCTTACGCCCAAATCTATCCGATAAAATTCCAAAGGGGATTTGCAACAAGGCTTGAAAAATACCATAGACGCCTATTCCTAAGCCAATGGTTAGACTTGTGGCTCCAGGCATGGTTTGAATATAGAGCGCAAGAACAGGTAATACCATGAATAGTCCGAGTAAACGGCAACCATAGATTCCGGCTAAAGTGATGCTATGTCTTAGCTCTAATTTTGATAATTTAACAACTGAATTTGTCACAGCACTATTTTCTGATTTCACAATACGTTATTCTACACGTTTAAGAGTTATTTGGCAGTGTATTTGTATGGATAAAATTATTATTCGCGGGGCTAGAACCCATAATTTACGGAATATTAATTTAGACATCCCGCGCGATAAATTAATTGTGATCACTGGGCTTTCAGGTTCAGGTAAGTCATCGCTGGCATTTGATACACTCTATGCAGAGGGTCAACGCCGATACGTAGAGTCATTGTCAGCCTATGCAAGACAATTTTTATCAATGATGGAAAAGCCAGATGTGGATCATATCGAGGGTCTGTCACCCGCTATTTCAATTGAGCAAAAAGCAACTTCACATAATCCACGTTCAACTGTGGGCACAGTGACGGAAATCTATGATTATTTACGCTTACTGTACGCAAGGGTTGGCGAACCTCAATGTCCTGTTCACCAAACGACCTTAGAAGCCAAAGCAGTGAGTCAGATGGTTGATCAGCTGCTAAGTTTTCCCGAGGCCACGAAGATCATGGTTTTAGCGCCTATTGTTCGTGGTCGTAAAGGTGAGCATTTGCAAATTTTTGAACAGCTACGTTTACAGGGTTTCGTGCGAGTAAGAGTCAATAGCGAAATTTATGATTTAGATGACCTGCCAACTTTATCGTTGCGAAAAAAGCATGATATTGATGTCATCGTCGATCGATTGAAAATACGTCCAGATATCCAGTTGCGTCTCGCCGAATCGATCGAAACAGCAATTAATTTAGCTGAGGGTTTAGTGACGATAAGCTTTCCTGATGGAGAGCAATCTGATCTAACATTCTCTTCGAAGATGTCTTGTGCAGAATGTGGCTATAGTTTGCCAGAATTAGAACCAAGATTATTTTCATTTAATAACCCAAGTGGCGCATGCCCAAAATGTGACGGTTTAGGGGTGCAACAATTTTTCGATCCGACTTTGATTATCCCTAACCCAGATATAAGTTTGGCGAATGGTGCGATTCGCGGGTGGGACAAGCGCAACGCTTATTATTATGGATTATTGCAATCTCTAGCAACCCACTATAAATTTGATTTAGAAAAGCCATTTGCAAAATTACCCAAAAACGTTCGGGATATGGTTTTATTTGGATCAAAAAGTGAATCGATAGCATTTCAATACGTCAATACGCGAGGGGAAGTGACTATCAAGCGGCATCCATTTGAAGGAATAGTCAACAATTTCTCGCGGCGGTATCATGAAACTGAGTCAAGCGTGGTGCGTGAAGATTTATCACGTTATCTTGCAGTGCAAGCTTGTCAAACATGTCAAGGCGCCCGTTTGAGAGAAGAGTCACGACATGTTTTTGTGTCAGGAAAAGCATTGCCCGAGCTCACTAGGATGTCTACTAAGGATGCTTTAGTTTTTTTTAAAGCCTTGAAGCTTACGGGTTATAGAGGGGAGATAGCCGCTAAAATTCAGCAAGAACTTGTCAGTAGAGTAGGTTTTTTAGTGGATGTCGGCTTAGATTATTTAACGCTCGATAGAAGCGCTGAGACCCTGTCGGGTGGTGAAGCCCAACGAATTCGGCTGGCTAGCCAAATCGGGGCAGGATTGGTGGGTGTAATGTATGTGCTCGATGAGCCTTCGATTGGCTTGCATCAACGTGATAATGATCGACTGCTAAAAACCTTAACTCATCTGCGTGATCTAGGTAACACGGTTATTGTGGTTGAGCACGATGAAGATGCAATTTTAACCGCTGATCATATTATTGACATTGGGCCTGGCGCAGGCGTACATGGTGGAAAAATAATTGCCGAAGGCAAAGTTAATAAAATTAAACAATGTAAAGATTCATTAACTGGGCAGTATTTGTCGGGTAAGCGAGCGATTGAGTTACCCTCTGAGCGGTTAATTCCAGAACCAAGTCGTTGGTTACGCATCTTGGGTGCAAATAGCCATAATTTGCAAAATATTGATATTGAAATTCCAGCTGGGTTGTTTACCTGTATTACTGGCGTTTCTGGCTCAGGTAAATCTACCTTGATCAACCAAACGTTATATCCTCAAGCGGCGAGAGAGCTTAATGGGGCTACGACAATAAAACCTGCCAGCCATAAAAAAATCACGGGACTTACGTTGTTTGACAAAGTTATTGATATTAATCAAAGTCCTATCGGCCGGACCCCTCGATCCAATCCGGCAACTTATACCGGTATTTTTACGATTATACGTGAATTATTTACTGCGACTCCAGAAGCGAGATCCCGTGGTTATAAGCCGGGACGGTTTAGTTTTAACGTTAAAGGAGGGCGCTGTGAATCTTGTCAAGGTGACGGGGTGATAAAAGTCGAAATGCACTTTTTGCCTGATATTTATGTCATGTGTGATCTTTGTAAAGGGCGACGTTATAATCGAGAAACTTTAGATATTCGTTATAAAGGAAAAAATATTCACGAAGTGTTGGAACTAACGGTTGAAGATGCCTGTGAATTTTTCCAAGCAATTCCCGCCTTAGCGCGCAAATTGCAAACCATTATGGATGTCGGGTTAGCTTATTTGAAGTTAGGTCAAAGTGCAACGACCTTATCAGGAGGTGAAGCGCAACGAGTGAAGCTCGCTAAAGAATTATCGCGCCGTGATACTGGAAACACTTTATATATTCTTGATGAACCTACCACAGGTCTACACTTTTATGATATCGACCAATTATTAAAAGTGTTATTAAGACTACGTGACCATGGTAATACCATAGTTGTCATCGAGCATAACTTAGATGTGATTAAATGTGCTGATTGGATTATCGACTTAGGCCCAGAAGGAGGCGATGGCGGTGGTCAAATTGTAGTTACAGGATCGCCGGAAAGTGTAATTAAGCATAAGACTTCATACACCGGCCGATATTTAAAAAAACACTTGTTACAACAGCGTTGACATTAGCGATGAATGGTTGATAATAGTGCATTTCAAGAATTTTTTATTGTTAACCGATAACAAAATAGATGATTGACAGTTGAAGCTTTTAGTTAAGGAGTAAATGTGGCGATTATCATCAATCTTGATGTAATGCTAGCCAAACGCAAAGTACGCTCAAAACAGTTGGCGGAAGCCATCGGTATTACTGAGCAAAACTTATCTGTGTTAAAAACAGGAAAAGCCAAGGCTATACGTTTGGGGACCCTAGAAGCCATTTGTGATTATTTAGATTGCCAGCCGGGAGACATCCTCGAATACGATAAATCATCTCTGCTTCTAGAGGAGTAATTATGCTCAATCATTTTCCGCAACAATCGATACAATCTCTGATACCAGCAGAACATGGCCAATTAGAAGTAATCATTGATCCTGTGGCTGATTTAAAAGCAGAAGCATATCCCCTTAGTATCATTTGTCATCCCCACCCATTGCATGGTGGGACAATGCATAATAAAGTTGTAACCACCACTGCAAAAGCCTTTCATCGTTGCAATATATCTACAATTCGCTTTAATTATCGTGGGGTTGGCCAGTCTAGTGGTGAATTTGGTCATTATTCGGGTGAAATTACTGATTTGTTGAGTATTATCGCTTGGATAAAAAAGGTCTTACCCGAAACGAATTTAGCATTAAGCTTAGCAGGTTTTTCATTTGGCTGTTATGTGGCAGCAAGCGTCGCAAACCAGATGGCAGACATCACTGCCTTGTTAACAATAGCTCCAGCCGTTCATAATGCAAATTTTAATGAATTTTTGCAAGTGAACTGTCCTTGGTGGGTTGTTCAAGGAGAGCAAGATGAGGTTGTGCCTACTGAACAAGTGATTGATTGGGCTCAAGCCTTCCCCACAGTGACTGAATTGAAAATGATTCCTGAGGCAGGACATTTTTTTCATGGTAAGCTATTGCTGCTACGTCAGATCATAGAGCAATGGATAAATTAATAGCTAATGAGCTTACTGACTACTTACCACGCTGCAATCCAAAAAAATCAGATCCAGCCTGACCCTAAGCAACTCATAGCAGCGACTGAGCTTGAGCGCATTTATGTGCAGTTAGTCAAACATCATAAACATCGACAGGCTTGGTGGGGACGAATGATACGTTATTTCTATCGCCCCAAACCCGTTTACGGCTATTACTTATGGGGCGGAGTAGGCATTGGCAAAACTTTTTTGTTAGATTTATTTTATCAGCAGCTACCTTTTAAACAAAAGCTGCGTTGTCATTTTCATGAATTCATGCGTACAATTCATCAACAATTGAAAGTTTTTCAAGGAAAAAAAAATCCGCTGAACTTGATTGCTAAACAGTTTTCGAAGCGTTATAAAGTGGTATGCTTCGATGAATTCTTGGTGCAAGATATTGGTGATGCAATGATCCTCGGTCAACTCATGCGAGCATTGTTTGAAGCTGGGGTTACGATAATTACCACATCAAATGTCGAGCCAGATGAGTTGTATTTGAATGGACTACAACGTGATTTATTTCTCCCAACTATCGATCTTATTAAGCGTAAGTTATTAGTGCGTCATTTAACAAGTTGTCACGACTATCGGCATACTCCAATAGTGTCAAATTTCTATTACCCCATCACCTCTGCAGTAGAAGAAAAAATGCAGAATGCTTTCATAACATTAGCAAATGATGTCATTTGCCCTAAAACAATTATTGTTAATCATCGTGAGATTGAGACAATTGCATGCTCAGGGCAGGTTGTTTGGTTTGATTTCAGAAACCTTTGTAGTATCCCACGTTCGCAAAATGATTATTTAGAATTAGCAGAGCGATTTCCATACTTTTTATTAAGTCATTTACGTCAAATTAAGCCCGAGGAAGACCATTTAATTACTTACTTTATTTATTTAATTGATGTGCTTTATGATAAAAAAATTCAGTTATTAGTGGCTTCTAGTGTACCCATTGATAAAATTTACCCTTCTGGACGTAAAGTATTGGAATTTGAGCGGACTCAATCCCGTTTACGTGAAATGTGTCATTAGACTTTAATTCTGATGTTAACGAAAAGCGCATTAAAAATCAGTGTCAGAGGCCTCACGGTCATATTAGAAGGTATGGATTTGCTCTGCGCGGGTCGTTAGCGGCAATGCTAGTGATGGTGTAAGCCAACGACCAC
>Ga0100402_1000951_pt1 | contig 33656 bp, 24 predicted proteins | sample CryGeyme20150102_FD_80419 | JGI IMG/M metagenome (GOLD analysis project Ga0100402, IMG submission 80419) | Groundwater microbial communities from Crystal Geyser aquifers in Utah, USA - Crystal Geyser metaG 2015-0102 | ecosystem: Environmental > Aquatic > Deep subsurface > Groundwater | place...
GGAGAGCCAACTGCAGTTTCTCCAGAAATAGAAGAAAAAGGAATTTCTATTTGTGGAGTAAAATAAATAGTTTCGATTTCAGTGTTTTGAGCGAAAAGTGGCTTAGTCACAAAAACTGAAGCTAAAAAGAAGAAACTTAAAAATATGACAAATAATTTTATTTTTTTAAAATTTTTAACCATAAAATTTTAAGCTAGCATTTTTTTTAGGACTATCAATAATTATTTTTTTTATTATTTCAGAACTAATATCACGACCACCAAGACCAACGATGTAATTTTTAATTAAAGCGCTTCTATTTTTTTGGCCGCTTAAGGCTTCAACAACATCATTATAAAGAGGGCCGGCTTGTCCTAAGCTAATGGCTTTTTCTAAAACAGCGACATGAGTTTTTGCTTTTATTACTTTTATAATTTCTTGAGCGGGGAAGGGACGATAAGTTTTTATTTTTAGTAGTCCGACTGAAGTTTTTAGTTTTTTATCGCTTGTTATTGTTTCTAAAATAGTGCCATTAAGTGAACCAAGAGCAACTAAAATAATTTTTGGATTTTTTGGTCCTAAATATTCAACTAAGCCATTATCTTTATTATTAAAACCTAAAGTTTTAATCATAAAAGCATATTCTTTTTTAATTAATTCTAGGGACTTAATTAAATCTTGGTGTAAATTTTCTCTGGTTTCCATATAATAAGCGGGCGGAAAGAAAGCTCCAAAAGTTTTGGGATTTTTTGGATCAAGATAGGTTCCTTTGGCTGGTTTATAATCAGGGAGAAATTTTTTAACCTTAGCTCTGGTTGGAATAATTACCGGCTCGTAAGAATGAGTTAAAATAAAACCATCCATATTGACCATAACTGGGAGTCCTTGTTTTTCAGCAATTTTATAAGCAAGAAGATGTTGATTAACCGCCTCTTGAGAATCAGAAGCAAAAAACTGGATAAATCCAGAATCTTTAATATTCATTACATCACTATGATCATTCCAAATTGAAATCGGTGCTGAAATAGCACGGTTAGCGCAGGTCATTACGACCGGTAATCTCATGCCGGCGATGTTATGAACAACTTCAGCCATTAATAATAAACCCTGTGAACTAGTGGCGCTATAAACTCTAGCTCCAGCCGCACTGGCCCCTAAAACAATAGAAGCGGCGGCGAATTCGCTTTCAGCTCGTAAATATTCATAATCCGCTTCGCCGTTAGCCTTCATTTTAGCGAGATCTTCAACGATATGAGTTTGGGGTGTTATCGGATAAGCAGAAATAACATTTGGTTTGATGTTTTTTATCATTAAAGCGACCGCTCTTGAACCTTCAAGAATTTCTCGCTTTCCCTGATCAGCTTTTTTTGTGATTTTATTTTTTATCATAAAATTTTTCTTGATTAAAAATCCTCTTCCATTCTAATTGCCTTAACCGGACATTCTTTAACGCAAAGAGCACAACCCTTACAATAATCATAGTCAGTTACTGGCTTTAGTTTATCATAGCTTTTAACTTTTTTCATTTCAATACAATTTTCGGGACAAATTTTGGCACAAAGACCGCAACTAATACAAATATTTCTATCAGTAATTGGTTTATGAGTGCGCCAAGGGCCGGTTTTATTTTTAAGAGAGCTATTTGGCTCAGCAATTAATTTTTTTATAGCCATATTTTTATTTATTTAAGAAAAGCTTTTTCAATTGCCTTAATATTTTTTGCAACAATTTCTTCGCCCTTATCTTTAAATTTTGTTTCAATGGCTTTCTTTAAAGAGGCGAGGGAAACGAGCTTGGTATATTTAGCAAAAGCCCCGAGAATAACAGTATTAACAATATTCTTGCCAATCATTTCTAAAGCAATTTCTGTGGCCGGCGAAAAATATAAATTTTTTTTATTCTTTAATTTATCCCAACGATTTTCTTTAGCATTAATAATGATTTTTGTTTTATCGCTGATGCCCGCTAAAATATTTCCCGAATCTAATAAGCTTGAGTCTTGGATAATTAAAACAGTTGGCTCATAAATTTGTTCTCTAGTAGTTATTTTTTTCTTACTAATTCTGGCATAGGCTTGGATTGGGGCACCAGTTCTTTCTACGCCGAAATTTGGAAAAGCTTGAGCCTCAAGTCCATCATAAAAAGCAGCGATCGCAATCAATTCCGCCGCCGTTACAACGCCTTGTCCGCCTCGGCCGTGTATTCTTATTTGTTCTAAATTATTCATATTTTCTCATTACTATTTACAATTTTTTAATTTTAATTCAGGTTTTTTAAACCAAGAATTAGTTCAATTAAATTTTCTCTACTTAAGCCTCCAGTTATTTCCAAGCCATTAACAAACCAAGTCGGTGTGCCTTTGATTTTTAATTTTTCGCCGTCCTCATAGTCTTTTCTTATTTGGTTAAGATATTTTTTATCCTCAACACATTTATTAAATCTTTCTACATCCAGTTCCAAAATTTCTGCCATTTGTTCTAAGGCATATTTTTTTTCAGCCTCATCAATCACAATTGCTAAGTCTTCTTGAAGTTCAAAAATAAAATCGTGCATCTCCCAAAATTTACCTTGTTCGCCAGCGCAACGAGCACCGAGTGATAAAACAATTGAGTCTGGGCTTGGATAATCACGATAAACAAAACGAACATCAGCTTCAAATTCTTTAGCGGCCTCTCTAATTGTTTTAGAAATTTTGGCACTATAGACGCAAGAAAAATTACTAAAGTTTGTAATAACTAGCGGTTCCGAACTTAAGCCAGTTTTTGGCGCGCCCAGGTAATAATTATCATTATTACCTTCAATTAATTTAAGTTTATCTTCAGCTGTTATTATTATAGAATTTCTTAATTCTTCTTCTTGTATTTTTTTTACTTCGTCAAAAATATAAAAAACCGCTAGAAAAACAAGAATAAACAATAAAATTGCTAAGGTGATAATTAAAACCCCCCACCATTTTTTATGCCAAGGCGGTAGTTCTTTCTGGTGGCGAGCCTTCATCTTGGCGTACTCAATTCTGTCGGAAATACTCATAAAATTTTTTAAAAAATTTTAAATTGAAAATATATCTAAATTAAGTTATAATTTAATTTAAATACGAAGTATTTTGTTTAAATTTATTATAACATACTTTATGAAAATAATCTCTTGGAATGTTAATGGTTTAAGAGCCGTTTTAAAAAAAGGATTTTTAAATTTTTTAACTCAAGAAAAGCCAGATATTTTATGTCTTCAGGAAATAAAAATTTCTGCTACCGCCATTATTAAAGAAAAGTTTGATTTTAAAGGTTATGTAGAATTTTATTATCCCGCTATTAGACCTGGTTATAGCGGTACGGCGATTTTCATTAAAGAAAGCTTAATTAAAAAAGGAGAAAATTTTAAAGTTAAAAATGGTTTTAGTGTTGGAGATTTTGATAATGAAGGAAGAACTCAAATTTTAGAGGCCGAAAATTTTTATTTAATTAATTCTTATTTTCCTAATTCCCGAGCGGACTTAAGCCGCCTTAATTTTAAGATTAAGTTTAACAAAGAACTTATAAAATTAGCGAAAAAGCTAGAGAAGAAAAAACCGGTAATAATGACTGGAGATTTCAATGTCGCTCATGAAGCAATTGACTTAGCCCGGCCTCAGGCTAACGAAGGTGAGTCGGGCTATACCAAAGAAGAGCGAGACTCGATGACGGAAATTCTAGCGTCTGGGTTTATTGATAGTTTTCGTGATTTAAATCCTGGTAAAGCCCAATATTCTTGGTGGAGTTTTAGGGCGGGAGCAAGACAAAGAAATGTTGGTTGGCGGATTGACTATTTCTGCGTATCAGCTAAACTTAGAAAATCAATCAAAAAGGCTTATATTTTAGATAAAACCATTGGTTCAGACCATGCTCCGGTTGTTTTGGAAATCCTTTAAAATAAATTAAATATATGTACGATCATCAAGCTTTGGAAAAAAAATGGCAAAAAATTTGGCAAGATTCAAATCTTTATAAGACGGTTGAAGACTTTTCTCGACCAAAATATTACATTTTAGACATGTTTCCTTACCCTTCTGGCGCTGGTCTCCACGTTGGTCATCCTAAAGGTTATATTGCCACTGATATCTTTGCTCGCTATAAAAGACTTAAGGGTTTTAACGTCTTACATCCAATGGGTTGGGACGCCTTTGGTTTACCGGCGGAAAACTATGCCATTAAGAATAAAATTCATCCAAAAAAAGCGACTGATGAAAATATTGCCACCTTTAAAAAACAATTATCGATTCTTGGTTTTTCTTATGACTGGGAGAGAGAAATTAATACAACCGACCCGTCTTATTATAAATGGACTCAATGGATTTTTTTGCAAATGTGGAAAAATGGTTTAGCTTATGAATCTTTTGAGCCAATTAACTGGTGTCCATCTTGTCAAACCGGTCTAGCTAATGAAGATTTGGAAAATGGACTATGTGAGAGATGTGGTAGTGAGGTTGAGCAAAAGCCGATGCGTCAATGGGTTTTAAAAATTACTGACTACGCCGATCGTTTACTTGATGACTTAGAAAAATTACCAGACTGGGAAAATTCAATTAAAGACATGCAAAAAAATTGGATCGGTAGAAGTTATGGAACGGAAATAATTTTTAAAGTTAAAAATAGTAAATCAGAAATAAAGGTTTTTACAACTCGAGTTGATACGATTTTTGGTTGTACTTATGTTGTTTTAGCTCCAGAGAATAAGATATTAAATGAGTTAAAAGATAAAATAATAAATTTTTCTGCTGTTCAAGATTATCTTGAGATTACTAGACATAAAACAGAGTTGCAAAGAACTGATTTGAATAAAAATAAAACAGGGGTTATTTTAGAAGGGGTTTACGCAATTAATCCTTTTACTGGTGATGAGCTTAAAATTTTTGTAGCCGACTATGTTCTTAATTATTACGGAACGGGAGCGGTTATGGCAGTTCCAGCTCATGATGAAAGGGATTTTGAATTTGCAGAAAAATATGGCTTGAAAATTAAAACTTCAATTGGACAAAAAATTAATGGCCGAATGATTTCTGGCGCAAAAAGTTGTTTTACTGCTGACGGTTATTTAGTTGACTCAGGAGATTTTACTGGTTTGAGCTCAGAAGAAGCACGCTTAAAATTGACTGCTTGGTTAGAAAAAAATAATTTAGGTTCAAGCAAGGTAAATTATAAAATTAAAGATTGGGTTTTTTCTAGACAAAGATATTGGGGTGAGCCGATACCACTTATTCATTGTCCTAAATGTGGGATTGTTGCTGTTCCCGAAGAAAGCTTGCCTTTAACACTGCCTAAAGTTGAAAGTTATGAACCAAGCGGAACTGGTGAATCGCCTTTAGTCGGAATTTCTGATTGGGTTAATACAAGTTGCCCAAAATGCGGCGGACCTGCTAAAAGAGAAACTAATACTATGCCACAATGGGGTGGTTCTTGTTGGTATTATTTACGCTATATTGATCCTAAAAATGACTTAGCTTTAGTTAATAAAGAAAAAGAAAAATATTGGTCGCCAGTTGACTTTTATGTCGGCGGAGCTGAGCATGCGACGCGCCACTTAATTTATGCGCGTTTTTGGCATAAATTTTTATTTGATATTGGTGTGGTAAATTATGATGAGCCTTTTACAAGATTACAACACGTAGGTTTAATTATGGGAGAGGACGGAAGAAAGATGTCAAAGCGTTGGGGTAATGTTGTTAATCCGAGTGAAATTGCTTTAAAATACGGAGCTGATTCTTTAAGGGTTTATGAGATGTTTATGGGCCCATTTTCGCAAGCGGTTGCTTGGAACACTAATGGTTTAATTGGAGCTAGAAAATTTTTAGAAAAAGTAGAAAACTTGTTAAGCAATTTTTCAACGGATTTAGAACCAGAAATTGAAGCAGAAAAAATCCTTTCCTTATTACATAAAACGATTAAAAAAGTTCAAAGCGATATTGAAAGTTTTTCTTTTAATACCGCTGTTTCCGCTTTGATGATTTTTGTTAATGAATGCACTGCCTATAAACAAACTACCGGTAAATTGCCTTTAAATAAAGATAATTTGAAAATTTTTATCAAAATTTTAGCTCCTTTTGCACCCCATTTATCAGAGGAAATTTGGCAAATATTAGGAGAAAAAACTAGCGTTTTTAAGTCATCTTGGCCAGAATTTTCAGAAGATTTAGCTAAGGATAAATTAATTAATTTACCAGTTCAAGTAAATGGTAAATTAAGAGCAATTCTTGTGGTAGAGGCGGGAATTTCTGAAGAAGATGCTATCAGATTGGCTTTCGAAAATGAAAAAGTTAAGACTTATGTTGCTGGGAAAGAGTTATCTAAGAAAATCTTTGTATATGATAAGTTGATTAGTTTAGTTGTTAAATAAAAATTTTTAAACAATGTCTGAAATATTAAAAAAAACCAGAGAAATTTGTCAGTTACTAGAAATAAAACCCGCTCGCTCTAAGGGTCAGAATTTTTTAATTAATGAAAAAATTTATGACGAGATTGTAAAAGTTGCAGAAATTTCCGAGGATGATGTTGTTTTAGAAGTTGGTCCTGGTTTAGGATTTTTAACGGCGAGATTAGGAGAGAAAGCGCGACAAGTTATTGCCGTTGAGCTTGATGACAAAATTGCTGCTTATTTAAACATGGCTATTGCTGCTCAGGAAGTTGATAATATTTTTATTGTTAATGAGGATGTTTTAAAGTTTAATTTAGGAGCATTTTTTGAAAAAAATGGCTTTGAAGCGCGACAAAAATACAAAATAGTCGCTAATTTACCTTATAATATTAGTTCAATTTTTTTAAGAACTTTTTTATCTTCTCAATTGAAGCCAGAGTCAATTACCTTAATGTTACAAAAAGAAGTTGCTAATCGAATTATTGCTCAAGCGCCTGATAATAATTTATTAGCTCTTTCGGTTGCTTTTTATGGCGAAGCAAAAATTATTCGTGAGGTTAAAGCCGGTAATTTTTGGCCAGAGCCTAAAGTTGATAGCGCTGTGATTAAAATTGACTTAAATCAGAATAATAACTGGCGGGATTTTTTAGTTGCTAATAAAATCATTCAAGCTAGTAAGAAAAAAGAAGACTTAATTTTAGAGCAGGAGATCTTAAATTTAGAAAAAAAGTTTTTTAGAATGTTAAAAATTTCTTTCAGTGCTAAACGAAAAATGCTTAAAAATAATTTAGTTGCTGGCTTAGAAATTAAACCCTTGGAGCTTGAAAAAAGTTTAGTATTAACGGGAATTGATTTAAAGATTAGAGCGGAGGATTTAAGTCTTGAAGATTTTAAAAAATTATTTGCGACTATTTATAAATTTATGATATAATAAGGGCATAGATTTTTAGTCTCTAAAGACTTTTTTATGCTTGAAAATTATCGCTCAGCGTCAGAGGACTTATTAGAAAAAAGGAGCTCAAGAACGCGGAAACTAGTAATTTTTATTTTTACTGTTGTCGGCGTTTTTTTATTATTTTTAAGTTTTCGTCAATTAAAAAATAATATTTATAATCCTTTTAATTTTGCTGATCAGAAAAATCAAAATTTAAGCACATCTGAAGCTGAGGTTCTTTCTTCTTATGTACTGCAAACAACCGATACTGACGGTGATGAACTTTCGGACTATGATGAATTATATATTCATGGAACATCTCCGTTTTTAGCTGACACCGACTCCGATGGAATAAGTGATTATGACGAAGTTATGAAGAACAAAACTGACCCGCTTTGCGCTGAAGGGGAAAGCTGTTATGGGCTTAGCGATCCGAGTTTTGTTGTTAGTCCTAATGATATAACTGAGAATAATACTAATGAAGCATCAACAACTCCGGACGAAGAAACGGATGTAATAGAAGATATAATTAGTGGTCAAGCCGATCCGGCCTTTTTACGTAAATTACTTTTAGACAATGGGTTTAGCGAAGAGGAATTAAATCAAATAAATGATGAAGATTTGCAAGCCGCCTATTTTGAGGTTGTTAGTGAGCAACTTTCAGCGCAGCAAGAAGAAATAAATAATCAATAATATAGAAATAAAATGAAAAACTTTTTATTTTTTTTGAAAGATAAAAACCGCAAAAGCCTTAAAAAAGGTTATTGGGTTTTTTTAATTTTTGTCATAGCTCTTTCCTTTAGTTTTCTGCAAATTCAAGAAGTAAAGGCTCAGAACGTTGATCCTGTCGCTGCAACTCAAAGGACAACCGAAACGATTAGAAAAACATTTTGGGAAAAATTAGGAGTTGCTCTAAAAAAAGCCGGTTCAATCGCTTTTAATAGAACCTTACAAAGTTCTTTAAATAAAATTGCTTATGACGCCGCTAATTATATTGGCGCTGGCGGCGATGGTCAAAAACCTTTATTTCGAACTGAGGGCATAGGAGATTACATGAAAAAAATTGGTGATCAAGCAGGCGGCCAATTTTTAGAGACATTTGTGAGAAATCTTGATACTTCTAATGCAACTTCAACGATTTCTTGCGAAAAGCGTTTAGAGAATTGTTTGAATGATTGTTATTACCAGGCTAATGGACACAGCCCTTCTGACCCAAAAAGCCTTAAGCGCTTTAGAGAGGATTCACAAATTGAGTATGTTGGTGCGGGAGGTTTGGATGCAATGGGGGAAGTAGTTGGGGCTGGGTACTCTTGCGTTAAACAATGTGAACTTGGAAATACGAGCTGTGTTAGTGGTAGTGCTAATAAAAATAAGTTAGGTACATCTTCTAATCTGAATTCTTTTAATGTCTGTCAGCCTTCATCAATTGAAGTTAAGTTAAAAATTAGTCTTGGCTTAGTTGCACAAAATCGTCCGACTGGGCCAAATTGTACGGCGACAACAATAATTAGTAATTGGGGTGATGATATTAGTAAAAAATTGGATGCACTTGATGATCCTAATTGGTTACAAGCGGTTGATAGCATCTTCGATCCTCGAGCTAATGATTTAGGAATTTATTTTTTAGCGCGGGCAGATCTTTCGGCACAATCACAATATGAAAAAGATATTGCCTTATTGGAGGACACAAAAACTGGTGGTTGGATTGATGTGAAAAATATCGCCGGTGAAATAAAAGGAACGCCTGATGCCGCAAAAAAAGCTGAAGCTGATGCTAGAGCTATTAGAATCGCGAATTTTGGCAAAACAACTGGCGACATTTTTGTTGATGCGGCTAATTTATTTTTAAATCAACTTGCAGTTAGTGCTTATAATAATTTAATGCGAAAGTTGGCTGATAAAAAAGCTGATGCTGGACCAGCTTTAGTTGATGCTGCTGCTGATCCTAATTTTTCTGGGGTTTCAAGTATGCGAGAGAAAACCAGAGTTTTAATCGAACCAAACTTTGAATCCAAATCCGATTATAGTGTTTTATCTGAACTGGCAATTTGTCCTGACCCAGGAAATCCTGGCCCAAACAATTGCGTGATTGATGATAGATTCATGCAGGCTATTATTGAACAAAAAACTGTTGGTGAAGCAATTGAAGAAGGTTATTTAAATTCGAATTGGAAAATAGAGAAAGATGTTTTCGCTTCTGCCTATAATAGTCATTATTCTTTACGTAACGTCAAAATTTTAAGAAAATATCGAATTGTTCCGCTTGCTTGGGAAGTAGCGATTGAAAAAGCTTTTTCTGACGAGACTAACCCGAGACAGGTTACTTTTGGTGATTTAGTTGCCTGTTTTTCTGAAAGTGATAAATTTGATAAGTTTAGTGCCAATTTTAAAAGCAGTGACATCACTTGGTGTCAGGGTCTAGTAGATCCAAACTGGGTTTTAAAAGCTCCTCTTAACTATTGTGGTCAGTCTGGTAGTGGCGCACATATTCTTAATATGACAATGGTGCCAAGTTCTTCTGGCGAAGAAGAATTAATAATTACTCGTTCAGATGATTATTGCGCTGATAATCAAAGTTGTATTAAAGAAAATAAAGAAGGGGGCTGTGATCTTTATGGTTATTGTACTGAGGACCGAAGAACTTGGGACTTTACAAGCAATTCTTGTTCTCCGATAAATAACACTTGTCAAACTTTTGTTAACACAAGTAATCAAGAAAGCGCGTCGTATCTAGAAAATACCATTGATTATGGTGATTGTAATGCGGATTCGGCCGGTTGTCGTCGTTATTCTTTGTTTGGTAATTATAATGATAATAATTCAATTTCTTGGAATCTTTCTAATAATTTATTTTTTAATAAAAATTTAGTTTCTTGTAATGCTCAAAATGAAGGTTGTTCTGAGTTGATGCGAATTAAGTCAACTTGGGGCTTTAATTTAGTAACTGATTCAGCTTTTAATTTTTTTGGCCTTGAGCAAGTTGGCGCCAATATCGGACCATGGCGATTATTGGCTGGTGCTAGCGCTCAAATTATTGATACTAATAATGAAGTTCCTGATTTTACTGATAATTCAAGAGCTATGAAAATTTCTGGATCAAACGGGGCTGGGTTTGAATCAAGCGCTGAGGTTTTCCCTGAAAATTTACAGATTTTAGCTAATCAAAATTATACCTTAAGCGCTGATATTTACTTATTTAGCGGCGACAGGGTGCAAATGTATTTAAATCCTGGCGACAAACAAGTATCTTCGGTTGTTAATCAAAGCGGTTATTGGCAAAGAATTAGTGTGACTCTTAACGCTTCTTCTGGTTTTTATGAACCGAAATTTTCTTTTGCTGGCTTTGGTGCTTCAGTTGATTTCTATGTTAAAAATATTAAGCTTGAAGTCAGTGATTTAGAAACTAATTATAATAGTTATGGTAGCTACATTAGTAGAACTGGAAATTTATTAACCGCTCATTTTAGTCAAAAACTATTACCAACTTATTTACATGAAACTTGTTATGTTGACGCTGTTTCGGCTTCAAAGAACTATACTTTAAAAAGTGATGCTCCGGCTATTTGTTCTAACTATGCTAGACAATGTAATCAGGATGAAGTTGGTTGTGAGTTATTTACTAATACTTATGATAATTTTTCGACTCCAGCTCAGGTAAGCAATACTGATTATTGTGCTGGGGAATGTGTTGGTTATGATGTTTATATTGCTAAAGAAACCTATTTCAATCCGATTGAAGCTCAAAATTTAATTCCGACTTCAGCTACTAAGTGTATTCAATCAGCGGTTGGTTGTAATGAATTTACTAATTTAGATGCAATTTCTCAGGGAGGTGAGGGAAAAGAATATTACTCTGAATTAAAACAGTGTATTAAACCTAACTCTGCTCAATGTGCTAATTTTTATACTTGGGAAAGCTCAGCTAGTGGTTACCAAATTAAAACTTATAGCTTACAAAAGGATACTAACAATAATCCTTTAGCAAGTGGTAATCAAGCGACGGCTGATTGTAGCGCTATTTTTGGCTTGCCAATTAGCGATCCGCGTTATAATCCTGATTGTCGGGAGTTTAGAAATACTTCCGGACAAGTTTCTTATCGTTTAATCTCAAGAGTTATAACTTGTTCTGATAATTGTTTTAATTATCGTTTAAATGCAAACAATCTTCATCCGACCGCCAAGACTGAAGTTGATTGTAATAGTAGTGGTGACGAAACTTACTGGAATAGTCAGAATGCCACTTGTCTTACTTGTTTAAATGGTGGTAAATGGGATACAAGTCAAAATGCTTGTGTTTATCAAGGCATTCCTGGAGAAGGGAAATCTTGCCAAGCGGCTCAAGCCGGTTGTCGAGAATATAATGGTAACCGTGGTAATGATGTTCAATTACTAGCCAGTTATGATTTTGAAAGTGGTCTTAGTGGTTGGTATTCAAATTGTAGTGCTGGGGTTGAAGTAAGCCCGATTGCTAATAGTCAAAAAGGAAGTTCCTTATTTTATAATTCTGCCGCTAGTTCTTGCGAGCCAGCTGGCGAAAAAGTTGCGAAAGTAAAACTTGGCTCGGCCATTAAAGCTGGTCATGCCTATAGTTTGAAATTTTTGGCTCGTTCGACTGAAGCTAATACTTTGAAGATTTATTTCGAGAGTGTTAATGGTGATAAATATTTCTTTAATTTATCATCAATCACTGAAACTGAGGCAGCGGTAACAATTAAAGGTGGAAATGAATGGGCTATTTATCAAGTTAATTTAGAAAACGTCGCTGAAACTTTAGATTTTGACGGAACTTTAAATTTTTCTGCTAGTAGCGATTTTTATCTCGATGAGGTAATTTTAAATGAGATTAGTAATCGTTATTATTTCATTAAGAATTCAATTAAGATACCTGATGTTTGTTATTATGATAATGCCGGTAAGTATCAGGGGGCTGATTATAATTTAGGTTGTGCTCAATATAAGGATAAAGATAATTATAGCCATAATCTTCATAATTTTACTAAACTCTGTTCTAGCTCTTCAATTGGTTGTGAGCAAATGATTTCGACTAATAATTATAGTTCTCCTCAGGCTCGGTCTTGGGATGTAAGTAATCTTGATCAGTCTTGTGAGCCTGGTGATGAAAATTGTTTAACAGTCGAAAGAGACAAAGCGATGTATGTAGTTTATGATAAATCAAAATCTTGTCTTAATAGCGATATCGGTTGTAGTCGAATGGGAGAAGGACTTGGCTCTGGCTATGATATTAGTTGGTCTGATGTTTTTAAATTAAACAACCCTAATAGTTACGATAAATCTCTATGTGCTGAAGGTGACTTGGGTTGTGAAGAATATCGCGGTCTTAATAGCGGTGGTTTAAGTTATTTTAGAAACCCAGCTAATAATTTATGTGTTTATCGCTCTAGTAGTAATCCAGAAATTACTGGCAAGGCTTGGTATAAAGCGCCGGTAAAAAGATGTGATTTAGATAAGAGTGGTTCAATTGATAAGCTTGAGGTCGGAGGGACTATTTGTTCTAAAGATGGAGATTGTTCGACTGGAACTTGTATCGTTGATAATAATGATTATAGTTGTTCAGTTTCTTATTTAAAAACTATCGGCTACGGTGGCTTAGGTACAGCAATCCCTGCGCCTGATAATGCGGTTGGTTTATGTGAGCCCGCTGCTTCTGGTTGTACGGAATATATTGACCCGATTAGTAAATTTAATCCTAATTTGGTAAAAAATCCAGGCTATGTTTATGTTAATGATAATAGACAGGGATGGGGCGAGGATACTTGGCCACAAATAGGGGGCACTTTAAGAGTAGGTGCTTTCCAAGTAATCAGCTTAGAAAGAAATAAACTCTACTCTCTTAGAGCAACAAATAAAAATAATGGTTCTGTTGCTAATGGGGTTAGACTTGAATTTATTGGCGATGTTAGAATTTTAGGCGAAGAAACTATTGATGGTGTCAAACAAATAGGGACTAGCAATAATTTTGGTGATGTCACTAAATCATTGGTTACTAGTAGCAGCACTTATCCTTATATTATTTTTAATTCTTTAAGTAATTACTCAGCTCTACTTGGAGGTGGTCATGAGGATATAACAATTGAGATTAAGGAAATTGCGATTGATTATAATATTAAAGAAGAGGTTGATAGTAGTAGTTGTAATGGCTTGGTAAATTTTGATGCTGGTTGTGTTTTATTTAATGAGCGCTCAATTGCTGGAGCCTCTGGTTTAGAATTAAATAAATTCAATGCTTTAGCTGGTGACGGGGTACCAATTAATAGTTATGGTCCTTATAATGCTAATAAATTATTAAAAGTAAAACCCGATAGAACTTGTGCCTCTTGGCTTGCTTGTACTTCCTATGCTTTAAATAGCGATGGCTCAAAATCTTGTAGTTCCGTTGCTGAATGTAATTTATTAGATGATAAGAATGAATGTCTTAACTTTATTGTTAGACCAGAAGCAGAGAATATTATTTTTGATGCCGAGAAAAATCGTAATGCGACCGGTTACGCCCTAAACGGCAATTATTATTTCAACAACATTAAAGAAGTTGGGCTTAATACGAGTGTTCGCTATGATTTTGAAGATGATATTCCGCCTTTAAGTTGCATACAGGCTGATAGTTCTGGTAACCCTATAATTGGCGACACTAGTTTTTGTTCTTTTGATGAAAATATAATTAAAGATAGTTTGATTCGTAAGCCGGGTCTAATTAGTTATCCGGCTAAAGGAAAATCTTATTTAAAAGTTTCTCCTTTTCAAGCAATTTCGCCTCATGCCGCTGGCTCCTATATTGTTTTACCAGAAGCAGGCGATTATTATCTAAGTTATTTACTTAATACTCAGAATTCCGATACCGCCGCTAGAGTTTCTATTGAAAATGTTTCTAATAGAAGTATTATGCATGATATGGATCAAATAGAACAAGCTCCTAATGGCTGGGAGAGAAAAGTTCATAAAATAAAGACTGAAAATGATAATATTCATATTAGAATTTATTTAAGTTTGCTTGCGACAGGTAGTTCGGGGCCAATTTATTTTGATGATATAAATATTGAAACAGTTTTGAAAGTGGCGGACAATGACTATCGCACTCGTGATTGTCGACTTTACCCAACTTCTTCTAGTTTTAATTGTCAGGAAGTTGATAATGCTGTGGTTAGAAATGGGCTTGAAGGCTATTGTCTTGAATATGATTTAGCGGATTCAAGCGTTTGTCAACTTTGGATGCCAATTGATAGAATTGCCTCTACTCAAATTAATAGTAATCAGTTGGGCTATGGCGGTAAGTATCCTCTTAATTATTGTGCAGAAGTTAGTAGTAATTTTATATTCTTAGAGAAAAGGATGGCAGCAACTGTTAAGGAGGAAAATTTAAGAAGAGATAATGATAAATGGTTAGGCGCCAGAACCTGTTATTATCCAGAAGATGGTGCATATTGTACGGCGAATTTTTCTACAGGCAGCACAACTATTTATATTCAACAAACTGGTGGCTTTGGTTCAGTTTCATCAAGCGGAGATTATGATGCAAATACAACAACTATCTTGGTCTATGACCCAGAAACAGGAGAGCTAATTGAAGAGAAAGTAACAGTAGACTCAACTGGAGTTCAGTATTTAGAAATTACAGAAAGAGAGCCAACAGACTTGAGCGGAGTTGAGGAGTGGGGCGCTTGTGTTACTAACGACGGGAGAGATGGAATTAAATTGGATAATCAATGCGTTGATCATTATATTCTTGATGAAAAAGTAGAGGATGTACCTAATCGCTTGCAAACAGTTCTAGAAAATTGCGGATCAACTAATTATTTTTTACTTGTCGCCTCTGATTTAAGACAAGAAAATTCAGGTTTTTTGAGTCTTAAAAGAGACGATATAGCCGTTACTTCTATTTGTATGCCTTTACAAAGTGGCAGTCCTTCTACATTTAAATATGTCGCGGTTTCTAGTGAGCCAATTAAGACTTATGATGGAGTCAAAACTATTCGTCCGTTAACTGATGGCTGGTATTTAGCTGACGGTTTTCATAGTGCTGATGGTCAGGCCGGGGATAAGAGGGATGGAACTCCTAGTGGTTTTGATGAACTATATAATTCCGACCCCCCTCTTAGAGTTTTAGATCAAAATTATCCAACTCCAACCGGAGAAAGTGATTTGAAAAAAATTTCTAGCAGGGACCCTGACGAGGTTTTTCGTTTAACTTGCAATAAATTTATTGAAGCTGTTTCTGGTTCAGGTGATAATATGGCTTGGTCTAGTAGGTTAGCGCTGGGTTCAGATTATGCAATTTCAACTCCTCCGGAGACAGGAATAGAATATAATAACTATATTAGAAAAATTGGCGATATTCCTTTTGGCGCCGCTTCTTGGCCGACTGACTTTAGTTTGTCTGGGAGCGAACGAGTTCCACTTTATAATCAATATTCTGTTAAAAATAAAGATGATGTTTTCGCTGGACGACCTTATGGCTGTGAAGTTAATGGCTCAAGTGATATTAATGGAATTGTTAATTGTTCTCGTATTGGTTATTGTAGCGCTAATCCTGATGTTTATTGTTTACTTGATTCTGGCTGGAGTAATAAGGGAACGACAATAGAAACCAGTATTAAGTATTTTACTGCCAATACTTATGATATTGCTCGTCATTCTTGTGGTTCTTTTGGAACTTGTCAGCCTTTATGGACCTTTAATACAGCTAATGCCGTAAATTTTGCAAATGCCACCAACGGAGCTCTAGGCCAATTATTTGTTCAAGCCCCAGTTGCTTATGAATTTAAAGATAATGCGGGAGGCTATGTTAGTACTCTTGGTTATTATAATCCTATTGATACAGAGATAACTGATGAGCCAGAAATTAAAAATCTTAAAATTTTTAGAGCCGACACGAGTGTTCAGTTGAATGTCGGATCTACTATTAAAGCTGGTAATTATCGTTTAGAATTTAATTCAACTATTGATCCTAATCGTCAGCCACTGAAAGAAATATTTATTGATTGGGGCGATGGCTTTAAACAAGTTATTATTGGCGAGGATTCAAAAAGTAGTTCATCCGGAACTCAGCATGTTTTCTATCATTTCTATCCTAATAATAGAAACTCAACTGATATTAAGGTTAGGGTTTATGATAATTGGGGAGCTAGTTCGCCCGAGATTACTTTGACTAGATAATTATTTCACTGTTAAGAAAAAAGAAAATAAGGTATAATTTAAAAAGAATTAAGTTTAGTTGCTTATGCGTCTTGATGATAATTTATTAGAAAGAATTGATGATGAGAATGAAGATGAAGATTCCTTTTCTGATGATCAATCTGACGATGAGTCTTATAGCCAAGACGAAGAAGATGGCCAAATAGGTAATCAAGGCCGGGGAAGGGATGATGTTGATGATAGCGCTCCCCAGTCTTTAAGAGAGGCGAGAATAATGGAAAAAGCTAAACTTGATAATCAGAGTAAAAAGGAAGAAGCAAAAAAAACAGTAGAAGCAGATGCGTCTTCAAAACTTTTGACCGTATGTTTTTCCTTGAAAACTTTAAGTGCTTCTTGGGGATTATCTGCTCTTTACGGCAATGTTCATCTTTTTTTAAAGATGACGATTAATGATAAATTAAGAGGGCTAAGTCTAAAGGAGTCAATGATATTGGCCTTGGTAGATGTCATAATAATTTTATTAATTATTATCCAGGTCTCTCTTATTGCCTTAATTGTTGGCTTTATTAAAAATCCTTTAGAAGCTATTAAAAGTATATTAGAAAGCGTGTTTTCAAACTGGAAAAATATTTAATTGGTTTTATTAAAAAATAAGTTGTAAAAAAATGAAAGTTAATATTTTTAAGAAAATAAATAACTCATTGGGAAAAAAATCAATAATTATTATTGCTGTTTTGGTTTTTCTTGGCTTATCTTTAGCGGCTCCAGCTTTTGCTGAGCCTAGCGATTGGCCGGCTCAGGTTATTGGTGGAATTCTCGGAATCATTATTAGTGCCGTTGGTCTTATTTTAATTTTAGCTATTAAGACCTTAATTTTAGTTGCTAATTATTCAACTTTTCTTGACTCAGGCGCTGTTACTTTTGGTTGGGTTATCGTTCGTGATCTTTGTAATATGTTTTTTGTTGTTGTTCTTTTGATTATTGCTTTTGGAACAATTTTAAATATAGAAAAATATAATTATAAAAAGTGGTTGCCTAAGTTAATTTTGATGGCAATTTTAATTAATTTTTCTAAAACTATTTGTGGCGTTTTAATTGATGTGGCTCAAATAGTGATGCTTACTTTTGTTAATTCTTTTAGCACTATTGGCACCGGTACCCTAGTAGATGTTTTAGGGATTACTGAAATTTTAAATTTATCCAAAACAAGTGAGGAGGTTGGCTTTTGGACTGTTGTTGGCGCTTATTTACTAGGACTTGCTTATGTTATTATTTCTTCCATTGTTCTTTTTACTATGGTGGCAATGTTAGCTATTCGGATTGTTATGATTTGGATTTATGTTGTTTTATCGCCTTTAGCTTATCTTTTATCAGCTTTTCCCGGGGGTCAATCTTATGCCTCAAAATGGTGGAGTGAATTTACTAAAAATTTAATTGTTGGTCCAGTTTTAGCCTTTTTTCTTTGGCTTTCTTTTGCGGCTTTAACTGCCGATAAAGTAAGAGATACTACAAATATAGATCAGGTTGCCGAGAAAGACCAAGTAGAGTTATTAGGTTTTGACCCCAAAGAGTCTGGCGCCTTAGGGACTAATGCTTCTAGTCCGGGTGCCTTGATTAAATTTGTCATTGCGATCGGCATGCTTGTTGGCGGTCTTAAGATTGCTCAAGAAGTTGGTGGCGCCGCCGGTTCTATGGCGGGCAAGGGCATGGCAGCGGTTAATAAAGCGGGCAAGATTGGCTTAGCGGGAGCGGCGGCAATTACGGGAGTAAGAGCGGCTAAGGGAATTTATAAAAATTATAGCTCTGCCAGAAAATCAGCGCGAGAAGATAAATATAAAAATGCGGCGGTTAAGATGGCGGACGGAATTGGAAGGGTTAAAAAAAGTGTCGGCGATACTGTTACTGGGGGTTTACAAAAAGCTAAAACTAAAGTTTTTGGTGGCGCTGGAGCAGACGCTAAAAGGCTTCAAGCTGAGGCTAGAGTAGAAAGCGCAGAAATTGATGAGATAAAACAGAATCTTAGCCAGAAGCAGGGTAAAGTTGGTGATTATGAGTATGATGAAAATCTTAAGAGTTGGCGTCATAGTAAAACAAGAAGAAGAACTAGTGAAGAATTAGTCAGGAAAAATGCGGATGGGATTATTAAAACTAAGGGTGATATTGTTAATGCTAAACAAAAAGAGGCGGAGGAAAAGCACTCTAAGCAACAAAAAATAGATGATGTCTTGAAATACGGAGCTTTAGCTGCTGGTGGTGCACTTGGACTTGCTACTGGTGGAGTACCGGGGCTTCTTGTTGCTGGCGGGGCGATGTTTGGTGCTTCACGTGGTTATGATAAATTTAAAAATGCTGGCAAAACAGATTTAGACGTTGCTTCCAATTTCCGTCTTAATGAGATCAAAAAAGAGAAAGATGCTTTAAAGGATGAGGATAATGGAAGTGTAATGACTAAGATGGATGATCGCAGTCTTAGTGCATTTGAAAGAGCGGCCGCCGCTTTAGAAGCAATGGCAAGAGGCTTACTTACTTCTGAACAAGCAGAAGATAAGAAAAAAATGATTGCAAATGAGGTTGGTGGGGCTGATGAGAATGGTAATTTTAAGGATAAAAAAGTTGGTAGTTATTTTGAATCAATTGCTGAAAGAAAAAATATTTCCGCCACTAATGATTTTCAAAATTTAAATAGCAAGAATCAAGAAATAAAAAGTCGCGCTGAAAAAAATATTAGAGACAAGGTTGAGAGCGGAACTTATAGCCTAGAGTCTCTTGACTTAGGAGCTATTAAAGCGATTGGCCCTCAGTTAGTTGCTCTTATGAAGGTGAAGGATTTTGGAACTCAATTTACTGCCATGAAAGACCAAGCTAAAAAACGAGAAATCGTCGAGTTGTTAAAAAAATTGGCTGCCAATAAAGATGCTAAAGGGTTGCCACTTGGTGGTATTGAAAGAAATAATGCGGAAGCGGCGAAATTAGGAGCGATGAAAAAGTTAAATCAAGCTACAGATTTAGATACAGCAACCGCCAGTATTTCTAATCCAGTAGATAGACAGGTTAAAAAAGAAGCGATTTTAGCTGATATATCTTTTACTCAATTGAATGATGTTTTTAATGGTAATGATAAAAAACAACAAGATGCAATTGTCGAAGCTATAAAAGAGTCTAGTCATGCAGATAAGCTTAGTATTTTTGTGACAGCTGAGAAGGCTTTAAAAGGAGACTCACCTTCAGCCAAAGCTTTACGCAAAACCCTTTTAGAGGCTTAACAGGTAAGAGTCGAACTTGAAATTGTTAAAAAATAAAATTTAAACTATGGCGATAAATATAATTGACAATAAATTTAATGAGAAATATGGTAATTTACCAGAAGAGGCAAAGTTTTTTTTCAGTTCTGAAAAAAATGGAAAAAATATTTTATCCCTCGCTTCCGAGTATAATGTAGAGTCGGACATTGTTTATTCTTTAGTTTTTTTAGCAGTTAATTCCGGTTTTGATTTCTCTCTACTTGAGGAAAAAATTAAAACTTTAAATTTAAGCGGAATAAGTGCGACAAGATTTTGGCAGGATTTTATTGGTCGCTTATTATTGCCAATTTCTGAGGTGATGGAAGAAAGTTCTGAAGGGAAAGTTAATATCGCCAAGGTTTTAAAGAATGCAGGAGGTAAAGTGGAAAAATATCAGAGCTATGTTAATGAATTAAGAAGTGAAATTGAGGATGATATTTTAAAAACAGCCCAAGAAGAAGTTGAGGCTTATAAAAAAATTTTTGATATTAAAGAAGAGAGTCAATATATTTTTAATCTTTTATCAGAAGATATTTTAATTATTTTAAATTCTAGCAGTTTTGAGGCGGCCGCTGCTTTAAATCGTAGTTTAATTTTTCTTTTATTTAATGCTGATAATTTTAAGGATGAGGCTTTAAGAAAAATTTTTGCTAATAAGGAATTAATTGGCGAAGCAAAAATTTCTATTGATGATAAAGAGGTCGCGCCCACAGTTTCTGCTTGGCTCAAAGATTTTATCAAAAATAACGGCTCAAGCTTGTTTGATGATTTAATTTTAGCTCAATATTTAAACACCTCTTCAAATGCCAGAGCCCTTAAGTCTAAAGAAAAAGAGACTTTAGGAAATTTAATTCGTTTTTATAAAAATATTACCTTTTTTCCAGAAAGTATGAACGAAATTCCGCCTCAAAAATGGCAAATATTTCCTTTTGACGCGACTAGTTATTGGCAAGAGATTGAGGGCTCGGTAAAAAATAAAAAACAACTCGGCCTACCAACAGAATCGGAAATAATTGAAGAAGAAGCTTGGTCGGATGATGATGTTTTAAGTGAAAAAGATTTTAAGCCGGAAAATTATGATGATAGTAAGGAGCTTAGAATTTTACGAGAGTTATTATCTTCTTTTCCGCCAGCTAGTTTAGAAAGAAAAGCAATTAACGAAGAAATTAAACGACTTGAGCGAAATAAAAAATAAAATGTTTGATTATTTACAACAATTTAATAATTTACCAAATACTTTACGTGATAAAGTTTCCTCGCCAGCAGCAATGCGAGCGGTTTTGGCTTTGGAGTTAAAATATAAAGTTGATTTAGCGGCTCTGGTGATGAAAGTGATGACAAAAACTTTAAAAGTTAAGGATTTGCCAGAATATTTTGTTAATGAATTTTCTTTAAGTCAGAATGACGCCATCGCTCTGAAGGAAGAAATGTTAAAAGAAATTTTTGCTCCAGTTAGTGAGTATTTATCTTTAGATGAAACTAAAAAAATTCCTGAAGTTAATAAGTTTCCCTTAGCCTTAATTAAAGAGGCTGGCTTATCTTTGCCAAGTGAAGATCTTTATATTCGCTTGGAGAATATAATGCTAACTTTTTTAAAAGGAGTCAGGACCAAGATAGACGCTAAGAATTCTTTGATGAAAAAAGTCGAGTTTGGTGGTCTAGGTTTAACTCAAGAAGAGGCGGATAGAATTGTTAAATTAGTTGAGAAGCAAGAGGAGGAAAGAAGCATGTCAGCTGCTCAGGCGGAAATTAAGAGTTCTTCAGTTGACCAGGCTATTATAAATCAAGTAATAGAAGGCGAAATTTCAGCCACGCCAACAACAGAAAAAAGCTCAAGAGAAAAGCTCAATCAAATTATCATGGCGGCGGAAACAAATTCGTCCCAAGTTTATGATTTAAAAAAATCTTTGGCTGAAAAAACAAATAAAGAAGAAGCAGAGCAAAATCTTTTACCATTAACAAACGACAGACTTAAACTTGAGGAAAAATTAGAATTAAAATCTGAAACAACTTCAACACCAACTTCAACACCAACTTCAACACCAACTTCAACACCAACTTCAACACCAACTTCAACACCAACTTCAACACCAACTTCAACACCAACTTCAACACCAACTCAGGAAACAGTACCAACTTCAGTTCAAGCAAATAAAATTGAAACAGAAAAACCGACGATTAGAGAAGTTGACTCAAAAACAGACTGGAAACAAGAGCGAGAAGATTACGTTTCTCCTAACACCTTAAATTTCAATTTTAAACGTCCGGCGCCAACTTCAAGCAAACCAAGAATGGAAGATATTAAACCGGTCGCGAAGGCGATGGGGCCAATTGATGAATTAGCTTTTCTTGATTTAACAAATTTTCGACGACTTTCTAATAAAGCTGATGAGGCCGTCTTGAAGATTTTTAATAAAATTAAATTGTTGGAAAAAGATGGCTATGATAAAATGGTTTCAGGGGTAAAAGCTTGGCGTCAAAATGAGGTTAATCGTTTATATATAAAAATTGGACAAGAGGCTCTCCTTAAAGATTTATCTTTACAGGATGTTATTGTTGAGCGCCAAAAGAGAAATATGCCTTATTTAAAAATTGAAGAAATTAATGCAATTTCTAAATTAAACGGAAGATTATCTTTTTAAAAAAATGCAACAATTTGTCGTACCACAATTTATTGATGTTGAAGCAAAAATTATCGGACCAATTACCGCTCGTCAGTTTTTGATTTTTCTTGCCGCCACTTTAATCATTGCTCTTTGTTATCGCTTGCTTCATTTTACTCCTTTTTTGATAGTCACAATCGTAGTTGTTAGTTTAGCGGGGACTTTTGCTTTTGTTAAAATAAATGGTCGGGCTTTTCATTATTTCGTTTTAAATTTATTACAAACAACTCGCCGCCCCAATACTAGAGTTTGGAATCATAAAATTGTCATTAACGAGCAAGTAGAAAAAACACCAATTCAAAAAATTGATTATCAACCACTGCCAAAAAGAGAGTATAAAAAATCAAGATTAGCGGAAATTTCTTTAATTGTTGATACTAGCGGCAAGTATAAAGGGGAAAATCAGAAATTTTAAAATATAATTATGGCTCAAAACAAAATCAGAAATTCAACCCAAGAACATCTTAGCATTGCTGAAATCAGGGATGGTATTGTTGTTTTAAAAGATGGGACTATGCGTGCGGTTATTATGGTTTCTAGTATTAATTTTTCTTTAAAAAGTGAAGATGGTCAAAACGCGGTCGTTGGTGCTTATGTTAGATTTTTAAATAATTTAAGTTTCCCCTTACAGATTCTTATTCAGTCTAGAGAATTGGACATTGATAATTATTTAGAATATTTAAAAGTAAAAGAAAAAGAACAAACAAATCGTCTATTAAAAGTCCAGACTGCTGATTATATTGAATATATTAAAGAGTTAACTTCTTTAGGAAAAATAATGAATAAGAGATTTTTTGTCGTTGTTCCTTATAGTGCTCTATCGGATAAACGAAAAGGTTTCTTTAGTCTTTTAGGAGAAGCTCTGCGTCCAGCAACAATTTTAAAATTGAAAGAAAAAACTTTTAGAAATTACCAAGAGATGCTTGATCGTCGCGTTGAGAGTGTTGTTGGCGGTTTAGAATCAATGGGAGTCGCAACTAACAGACTTGATACCCAAAGTTTAATCGAATTATATTATAAAACCTATAATCCGGAATCATCAAAAAATCAGAATTTACCAGATTTAGATAAAATGAGAGTTGAACGCTAATTTTTTCCTATGATAAATTTTAATAAAAAAGCAAGCAAAAAAATAAAGATGAATGAGCCGGTTTCTTTCAGAAAAAAACCGGAAGGTTCTTCGATTGAGGACGACCCTCGCTTGACCAGAGAAATTATTGAAGAAGAAAAGATTTTTCGTCGTGGAGTTTTATCAGTTCGTGATATTATTGCCCCAGCCGCTTTAAAAGTTGAAGCGAATAATATTCGTTTGGGTAATAAATTTTTGCGAACAATATTTGTTGTTGCTTATCCTCGTTACATCTCGGTTGGTTGGTTTGCGCCGATTATTAATTTGAATATTAATTTTGATATTTCCATGTTTTTCTATCCGGTTGCCAGTTCTATCGTTTTAAAACAATTAAAAGATAAAGTTGGTAATTTAGAAGCACAAATTATCGCTGATGCTGATAAGGGGGCCGCTCGTGATCCTTTAAGAGAAACGGCTTTACGAGATATTGAATACTTACGAGACGCCCTAACTCAGGGAACGGAAAAGTTTTTTCAATTTGCTCTTTACATTACTTTATATGCTGACAACAAGGAGGGTCTTGATCGATTATCAGACCAGGTTGAAGATATTCTTGGTTCACGTTTAGTTAACTCTCGACGAGTTTATTATCAAGCTGAACAAGGTTTTAATTCAACTTTACCCCTAGGAAATGACGAGCTTTATATTACTTTTAATATGAATTCCTCACCGATTGCCTCCTCTTTTCCTTTTATTTCCTCAGAACTAACGAGTGATAATGGAATTTTATACGGAGTTAATCGTCATAATAATAGTTTAATTATTTTTGATCGCTTTTCTTTACAGAATGCAAACTCAGTTGTTTTTGCTACTTCTGGGGCGGGAAAAAGTTATGCTATTAAATTAGAAATTTTACGTTCCTTAATGCTCGGAGCTGAAGTTATTGTTATTGACCCAGAAAGAGAATACAAACATCTCGCTGAAGCAGTTGGTGGAACCTATATTAACATTTCTTTATCATCTGATAATAAAATTAATCCTTTTGACTTACCAACATCAATTGGTGGTGATGCTAGACCAAAAGATATTATTAGAAGCGCAGTTATTACAATTAAAGGTTTAATTAAGCTGATGATCGGTAGCCTTAATTATGATGAAGATTCTTTAATGGATAGAGCCTTGCTTGAAACTTATGCCAAAAAAGATATTACCCCCGACGCCGACCTCTCAACGATTGAGCCGCCAGTTATGTCTGATTTAGAACAAATATTAGAGGGAATGGAAGGTGGAAACGATTTGGTTTTACGATTAAAAAAATATACCAAAGGAACTTTTTCTGGTTTATTAAATAATCAGACTAATGTTCAGATGGATAACCAATTAGTTTGTTTTTCCGTTCGTGATTTAGAAGATGAGCTTAGGCCGATGGCAATTTACACAATTGTTAATTACATTTGGAATATTGTTAGAAGTGAGATGAAAAAAAGAATTTTAGTTATTGATGAAGCTTGGTGGATGATGCAAAATGAAGATAGTGCTAAATTTATTTTTGCTCTTGTTAAGCGTTGTCGTAAATATTATTTAGGAGTTACTACAATCACTCAGGATGTTAATGACTTTTTAGCCTCGCCTTATGGTCAAGCGATTGTTAATAACTGTTCTTTACAGATTTTAATGAAGCAGGCCCCAGCTGCAATTGATCAAATTCAAAAAACCTTTTTATTAACTGAGGGTGAAAAATATTTATTACTTGAATGTGGTATTGGTGAAGGGATATTTTTTGCCGGCAATAAACATGTGGCGATGAAAGTTGTTGCTTCTTATACTGAAGACCAATTAATAACTTCTGACCCACGTCAATTATTAGAAATTGAAGAGGCAAAAAAAGAATTTGCTGAGAGTCAGGGTTTAGAATAGGGCGTTCTAGTTTCAAAAGAATTAATTTTTAAAAATATATGGATAATAACAGAAAAAAAATTGGCATAGTTTTAATAATTTTAGGGCTTATAATAATTGCCTTAATAATTTATTTTGCCTTTCTAAAAAAGGATAAAGAGGAGCCAATTATAACTGAAACTCCTGTAGTTGAGCTGCCTTTACCGACTGGAGATGATTTAACAAACCCTGGAGATAGGCCTCGCTCTTGGCAGCCGAACTTAAATAATGAGGTGGAGCACGTTTTAAATGAAACTGATTTAGAAAAACGAGCCAAGGCTTTTGCTGAAAGATTTGGTTCTTATTCGAATCAATCAAATTATACTAATTTTTCTGATTTGGAAATATTTATGACTAAAAGTTTTAGGGAATGGTCAAAATCTTATGTTGAAGACTTAAGAGAAAGCGCTCCTAGTTATGAAGTTTATTATGGAATAAGTACAAGGGCCTTAACAACCGAATTGATTAGTTTTGATGAAGCAACGGGTAAGGCCGAGATTAGTGTTTTAACTGAGAGAAGTGAATCTTCAGCTGATGGTGGTGATTTAGAACCCTATCAACAAAAAATACTTTTAGAGTTCAATAAATTAGCTAATGACTGGTTAGTTGATGCGGCTTATTGGGAAAAAAGATAAAATTATGGCAGGAATGAGAAAAATATTTGCTTGCACAAATTGTGGCGCCCAATCTCCAAAATGGAGTGGGCGCTGTTTGGAATGCGGTTCTTGGGGAACTTTGCTTGAAGAATTGTTAGACGATAAGGAAATTAAAAAAGAAGCGCTGAAAAAAATTAGCGGTGCCGAGATGATTTCTCTTGGCTCTTTAAAGCAAGAAAAATTAATTCGCTTTAAAACTAATATTTCTGAAATCGATAGGGTCTTAGGCGGGGGCATTGTTCCTGGTTCTTTAATTTTATTGAGCGGCGAACCAGGAATTGGCAAGTCAACTTTAGTGGCTCAAATTGCTTCTTTAGCCGGGGAGGGCGAGGTTACGGCCTATGTTAGCGGTGAAGAATCAGCCCTACAAGTCCGTGATCGGATGGATCGTTTAGAAGTTAATTTTGAAAAAATTAAATTTATTTCTGAGACTAATGTCGAAAAAATAATTGCCGCTATTTTAAAAGAGAAGCCAGCGGTTTTAGTGGTTGATTCAATTCAAACAGTTTATTCCTCTTTAATTCCTTCTGAGGCTGGAGGAATTTCTCAAATCAGAACGGCGGCAGTTAAATTTTTAGAACTCGCTAAAGAAAATAATATTGCCGTTATTTTAATCGGACACATAACTAAAGACGGTCAAGTTGCCGGTCCGAAATCATTAGAACATATAGTTGATACAGTTTTATATCTTGAAAATGAAGCGGGCAGCAACCATTGTTTTCTAAGAGCAACAAAAAATCGTTTTGGTTCAGTTAATGAGCTCGGAGTTTTAGAAATGACGGGCAAGGGTTTTAAAGAAATTAAAAATCCGGGGGCAATTTTTATTGAAAGTCTTGGTAATAATTTATCTGGCTCAGTTGTTTCTTGTGTGATGGAGGGAAGTCGGCCATTTTTAGTTGATGTTCAAGCCTTAGTTTCAAAAACAGTTTTTGGTTATCCGCAAAGAAAAGCTAGCGGTTTTGATTTAAATCGTTTAGCCGTTTTAAGCGCGGTTATTAGCAAACGAACAAAAATTAATTTAACCTCCCAAGACATAATTTTAAATTTAGCCGGCGGTTTAAAGGCTTCTGACCCTGCTCTTGATTTAGCGGTAGCGGCAGCAATTATTTCTTCTGTTAGTAATAAAAAAATTCCTCGTGAAACTATTGTTTTAGGAGAAATTGGTTTAGGCGGAGAAATTAGACCGGTTAGTAAATTTGAACAAAGAGTAAAGGAAGCGGAGCGACTTGGTTTTAAAAAAGTTATTGCGCCGATGGTTGATATTAAAGGTTCTAAGTTAGAATTTTTAGGAGTAAAAAATTTACAAGAAATAGTTGAGCTTATTAAATAAAAAATAAAAAAACGAGCCCAGAGGAGCCCGTTTTGTTGTCAAAATTTTTTGACTGCATTTTAATTATTTGACCTAGTTTTATCGAAGCTAGGCCATGGACTTTTCTCCAGGCAGACGGTGGAGTTTTTTAAGTGGCTCAATTATCGCCTTAGCTTTTTTTCCTGCTTTTTTGTTCAGAAAATTAAGCTGATCCACAGTTACTGACTTGGAAGCTCGAGAAGAATATCCCGTAAAGCTTCCCACGATTTCGAACCGGCTGATGTCCATATGGATGTCCTCAACTCTGCCTTGTTCTCCTTGGTGCACGCACGATAATCCTGTTTTACACATGCTGAATTAAATAAATTAACATTTGGTTTATCTATTGGTCTCAAAAATAGTTTTGATCTCAAAGTCTCTTATTGAGTTTTATCCAATTTTTGATTTTTTATTTAGATTTTAAAGTTCTAGTTTTTTTAAAATAAGCTTAAAAATATTTTTTAAGACACTACTATAATATTAAAGTCTTTAGCTTCTTTTGTCAATTGAAAAACATCCGCCCCTTGACATTTAAGAAAAAGTGTGATATAATATTATTATTGTAAAAATAGTAAATTAACATAAAAAAGGAGCAGTTTCTGAGACCGATAAACGGGGTAAGGAAGCTGATAAATCATGAAAAAAAATATGAAAAAATTGAGCAGCCTTAGTGTAAAAATGACTAAGGTTAGTATGATCTTGTTGGTGTTTGTGATATTTATTGCCATAGCGGGCTTGACCGAATCAATGGTCAACGGACAATGGCTTGGGGTGATTGTCTCGGCCTTAGTTCTTTACGGTTCCATTACGCTAATTGTAAAAATCGTAAAGACCAAAAACTTCAAGACTATTGAAGATCTTGAAGGGCCAGGGAGTCTCGGCGAAGAAATCACTGATTGATGTGTCGGAAATTATCCAACTCATTGCGAAGAGAAAGTAATCGGACTTAAATAATAAGTCACAAGGAGCCAAATTAAAAGGCTCCTTTTTTCTTTGTCAAAAATTTTTACTCCAAATGAAAATCTCTATCTAAAGCTCCGAGCTTGGCTTTAAGCAAGGGATAATTTTTTAAATCCTTATCCTCCTCTAATATTTTATAGGCGAAGTCGCGGGATTTTTTTATTGTCTCTAAGTCAAATAAAGCGAGAACGCTTAAATCAAAAAATCCGCTTTGATAAGAACCAAAAACCTCGCCGCCGCCCCTTAAGCTTAAATCAATTTTTGCTAAATCAAGACCGCGACTATATTTTTCTAAAGACTCTAAGCGTTCAACTGTTTTCTCATTTTTTATTTCATCATTACTTGGGAAAAGAAAACAATATGATTCTAGGTTGCTTCTATTAACTCGCCCTCGAAGTTGATGTAATTGCGCTAAGCCAAAACGATTAGCGCCCTCGATTAAAATAATAGTTGCATTAGGAATATCAATCCCAACTTCAATTACCGTTGTCGCCATTAAAATATCAATTTTTTTGGTCGCAAAGTCTGCCATGATTTTTTCTTTTTCATCTTTTTTTAGTTTTCCGTGAATTAAAGCAACTTTAAATTCCTTAAAATCAGCGTCGGCAATTTTTTCATATTCTTCTTGGGCCGACTTAAAAGAAATTTTATCAGAGGCTTTAATCAGGGGATAGACAAAAAAAGCTTGGCGGCCATTTTTAATTTCTTTTTTTATAAAGTCATAAACTTTTTCTCTTTCGCTTTCGCGGTAAACTTTTGTTTTAGTTTTTTTTCGCCCAAGAGGAAGTTCGTCTATTAAAGATAAATCTAAGTCGCCATAAATTGCTAAAGACAAAGAGCGGGGAATCGGGGTTGCTGTTAATGAGAGAAAATGGGGGCTTGAATTTCCTTCTTTATTTAAATCAATTATTTTTTTTCGCTGATTAACTCCGAAGCGATGTTGTTCATCAACAATAACTAAACCTAGATTTTTTAAAACCGATTTTTCTTGAATTAAAGTTTGAGTACCAATCACAAGATCTGCTTCTTCCGGATTTCCTATTTTATAAGAGCGAGTTTTTAGAGTAATTTTAAAATTATAGGCTTCTAATAGTTTGGAAATTGTTTTGAAGTGTTGTGCTGCCAAAATTTCACTTGGAACCATCAGGGCCGCTTTTTTAGCGTTTAAAGCCGTATTTAACATGGCAATTACCGCTACCAAAGTTTTTCCACTACCAACATCTCCTTCTAATAAACGACTCATTGGCTGGTTTTTATCTAAGTCTTTTAAAATTTCCCAGGCTGATTTTTTCTGTCCGTCCGTTAATTTAAAAGGCAGGGAATTAACAAAATTTCTTGTTTCCTCTTCTTGAAAATTTATTTTTGGTGCACTTTTGCTTTTAATAATTTTTTTAATTGACTGTGATTTTAATTGGCGTAAAAATAAATTAGAAAAAGCTAATCGTTGTTTCGCTCTTTTAATTTCTTTTTCATCTTTTGGAAAATGAATTAAGCTTAATGATTCTTGCAGTGGAATTAATTTCAATTCTTTAATAATATCTTTTGGTAACCATTCTTTTAAGCCAGATCCCAGTGGTAAGATTTTTTTAATTGTTGTTCTTAAAAGTTTTTGGGTTAAGTGACCCTCGGTTAAATGATAAATTGGTACTAAATTTGTCGGCGCATATTTTTCTGAAGAATTTTTTTCGTTTACTTCTTTTTCATTAGTCCCTATTTTACCAATTAACTCTTCACCAATTTTCATTCTTTCATATTCCGGCGAGACCATTGTTAATTGGCCGTAACTGTCTGATATTTTTCCACTTAAACTTAAGCGGTCACCAACTTTTAAACTTTTGGCTAAATAAGGTTGATTAAACCAGATGACTTTTAAAGTTTCGCGTCCATCGTTTATCAAAGCTTCAGTTAAATGCATTTTTCTTTTTCGTCCGCGCCTACCTTCGATTAATTCAATTTCGCCTTGAACTTTAACATTCTCGCCAATTTTTAAATCGCTAATTTCTGTGACATTTTCATATTGTTCATAACGAAAGGGAAAATAAAAAAGCAGGTCCGAGACAGTGCTAAGACCTAGCTTTTTTAAAATCACGCTGGTTTTTTCGCCAATTCCTTTAATCTCTTTCAAATTGGAATTTAAATTGGCCATATATCACAAAAATGTGCTTCCGCCAGGAATCGAACCTGGATTACAAGATCCGCAATCTTGTGTCCTATCCGTTGAACGACGAAAGCCTTAAATCTTATGCGCAAGACTTTTATATCTTATTATAGTTTTAGGATTTTAGTCAACTGTTCAGAAACAGGCGGATGGGTTCTTTCTAAATCTTCCTCCAAATATCTTTTTAGAAAATTTCTGACCGATAAAGCATCAAGACTTCTAAGGGGAATCGAAAGACGAGGGCGCATGTTGTTTTTAAATTCAAAATATAAATTTTTAACACTGTCTTTTGGTCGGTATAAAACACAGAAATTTTTTATATCATCATATTCATAAAAGTTCTGACCTAATTTTACCCCATTTATATCAAGTTTAACTCTAATCATTTTCGGTTCACGAGATTCAATTATAATCATTATTGTTGCCGCTAGAATTATAATTAAGGCAAAAAGAAAATTATTATTGCTAGCTAAGAAAGCAAGTTTAAGCGGGCTTAGACTTAGGGAAAAAAAGGAGAAGAAGATCATTAAAAAGGCTAGGACGCCGGCAATAATATACCAATTTTTACTTCTTTCAGGTTTGCGAAATTCTGGGACTTCCCAGACGACTTGAGTTTTCATGTCTTGCGGCATATTTTTAGATAGCGCTAAATTTATTAATTTTATTTTCCCTAAGAAAGCAGATTGACATCCACCTTAGGATTTTATATAGTTATTATAACATAAAAATAAAAAAAGTTCAGGTCTTAAAAAGACTTGAAAATGGAGAGGTGGCTGAGCGGCTGAAAGCGGCAGGTTGCTAACCTGTTATAGGGGTTTATTCCCCTATCCGGGGTTCGAATCCCCGCCTCTCCGCGTAAAAAATAAATACCCCATTTGGGGTATTTATTTTTTATTAGACGAAAGGGATTCGAACTGGTTGGAAGCGAGACGCGAGAGAGGGCGGAAGCCGGAACGAGCGAGCGAGCGTCGGACGGATTGCCTTGAATGGCAATCCGGACGCCAACCCTGGACAAGCGAGCGAGGCGCTTGCCGGCGCCGAGTGAGGGCGGAAATCCCTGCCTCTCCGCATATTGACAAAAGTATACTAATTTAGTATACTTTTTTGTTGTATTAGAACGTTAAAAAACAAGGTTAAATTTGGTTAATCACTAAGATTGTCTATTTAATAGGTGCTTTTAGTAATTAATCAAATTAGTTATTAATCTTAAAAAAACAAAAAATGCACACAGAATTTCAACCAGAAGATAGCTCTCTCGGATATGGCAGAACTACTTCACAGTATTTGAACGCTCATGGCGTTGATAATAAAGTCTGTAAGGAAGCGTTTTTTAATTCGCTTTGTGGAGGCTTTGATGTTTCTATAGGGAGTGGGCACAACCAAATCGCTCTATCCATAGATTCTGCTACAAAAATGAAAGGCACTAACGGCTACATTGAATTTACCGCTACCGCTACTTATTGCAAAAATAATGACAAGGGGGTAAAAGTAAAAGGGTTTATTAGTTTTAACGTTAATATTAATGATGTTGTGAAAAAAAATAAATTTTTAATTATTGACGATGATGATTCGGTGCATCAGGAAATAAAATTTTCGTTAAAAGGCATGTTCCCTCAATGTGAAATAGATGAGGCTTATAACATTAGAGAGGCGACGGAATATTTGAGTGACAACCAATACGATTTAATAACGCTTGATGGAAAATTAAAAGAAGGAAAGCATGGTCGTGAAGTATTGTCCTTAATGAATTCGGAACAAACTGATAAAGTGGTTATTTATTCTGGTGAAATTTATTTTCTTCGGGAATGTCAAAACAAGGGCATCGTAACTTATTTAAAAACTTCTGATTTTAACGATATTTTACCGGCTATTGCATCTAAAAAGAAACTCGCGTAGTTATGAGTGAGCAAGGAAGTCTATCAACGACTTCCTTTTTAATTTGCTAAAATCATTCCAAAACACCCCACCCTCTCCGCGAATGAAAATACCACAATTGGGGTATTTTTGCTATAATTAAAATATATTATTGGGCAAGTTAATATTATTATAATTTATGAAGACATTATCTTTAAGGGAGAAGAGTTTAATTGTTATTTTTATTTTAATTATCCTTTTTGTATTATTTGGTAAATATTTATATAAAGTTGGCATTGCGTATCATCAAACAAAAAACTTTACTGTTAAGTCGATTGCAATTTTATTTTCTGATCTTAATAAAGAAGAAAGGACGTCTTTGTACAAAAATGATCCGTTATTTTGTTTAGTCGATGATGACTGTGCTACTCATCAAAAAGCAGCTTGTCCGACAGCAATAAATAAGTATTATTTAGCTGAGCATGCTAGTGATTATTATCGTTCAGTAGACCCTTTGTTTGGGATGGATGTCTATTGTCAGCCTTATACTTTAACTTGCGAAGATAGAAAATGTGTGTTGAAGAGGAATAAATAGGCGCTTAAGCTTACAAAACCGTTCCAACTACGTCCCACCCTCTCCGCACACATAAAATAGTCCTAAAATTAGGGCTATTTTTTGATAAGGAGTTTATCGCTTTGGAACGGTGTGATATAATATTTACATAATTAATAATTAAATTTATGGAGAATCAACAATTATCCTCAACTCCTAATAAAAAACGTAAAAAAATATGGATTTTATTTCTTGTAATGATAGTGCTTGTTTGGATTCCAGTATATTTATATATTGTTAAAGGTGTAGACAGATCTCCACTTGTATTTCAAGAAAAATGTGGCTCTTTGAGTAACGAATTATGTGGACAATCAATTTGGTGCTCATCTATTCAAGTCCAGATGCCATGTAATGAATATGGCTTGTGTCCGCTAAGCTTTAATTCTAAATGCGTTTCTAAATGGTAATAAAACAGTAGATTTTTATTATTTTATTACCGTTCCAACTACGTCCCACCCTCTCCGCGTAAAAAATAAATACCCCGTTTGGGGTATTTATTTTTTATTAGACGAAAGGGATTCGAACTGGTTGGAAGCGAGGCGCGAGAGAGGGCGGGAGCCCGAAGGAGCGAACGAGCGTCGGACGGATTGCCTTGAATGGCAATCCGGACGCCAACCCTGGACAAGCGAGCGAGGCGCTTGCCGGCGCCGAGTGAGGGCGGAAATCCCTGCC
>Ga0100402_1000955_pt1 | contig 33596 bp, 21 predicted proteins | sample CryGeyme20150102_FD_80419 | JGI IMG/M metagenome (GOLD analysis project Ga0100402, IMG submission 80419) | Groundwater microbial communities from Crystal Geyser aquifers in Utah, USA - Crystal Geyser metaG 2015-0102 | ecosystem: Environmental > Aquatic > Deep subsurface > Groundwater | place...
AAGAAGAAGCCGCTGAATTTATTAAACAACATGTAACAAAACCAGTTATTTCATATATTGCTGGGGTGACTGCTCCCGCAGGTAAACGTATGGGGCATGCCGGTGCAATTATTGCGGGCGGTAAAGGAACTGCAGCTGAAAAATATGCGGTACTTGAAGCAGCAGGGGTGCACACTGTGAGAAATCCCGCTGAAATAGGAATAAAAGTTGCTGAAACAATGGGATGGGCCAGCTAAAGCCATCAAAAGTTTTTAGCTAAGAATTATTATTTTCTTTATTAGAAAAAACACGCGTCAATTTTTTGACGCGTGTTAAACTAACTGATATGATTCGATTAATTAACGGGCTTGTTTTGCAAGCTATATATTTATTACTAATTAAGAGAATTATATTATGTCAATATTCAAATTTGAAACAGAATCAAAAAATAAAATCGATTGTGGCACAGTCTTAGCGCTAGCAATGAGCTTTCCTTATGAAAGTATTCCATATGGATATTTTCAGCAATCAAAAGAAATTTGCGGCATGCTGTATGATTTCAATGACAATATCCTTTTAAATGACAGAAAATTCTACGCGTCAAAAAATCAGGCTTATATCTATAACAATGCGTTACGCCGGTATAACAATTTAAAAAATTTGTTACAAGATAAACTTTTTTCTGACGAAAATTTTTATATCACGGCAATGTCTACATTTTTATCTCAGCCTAAAAATTGTGCATCCATTATAAAAAATTTAGTAGAAAGTTTCGCGCACGATAAAGGAAACATCACTGATGCCACGTCTTGGTTTAGTCATGATGATTTATCAGGTAATTTATTGTTCAGTCCACCTGATAGTTATGATTCTACTACACCTCTGCTCATTTTAGCCAACAAATATGATGCTCAATTTAATATTGCACGTCAAAGTGTCATTAAATCGGGAATCACTAATATTGTCTACTTAACCTTAGGATTAGATAAGCTTTATAGCAATGCAAGTAGATTTGAAGCTTTAGAATATCAACAGCTGTTTGAAAATCCATCCCAGAAGGCTTTCATGGAAGCCACCAGCTCTGTCGATAAAAATTTCAATAATCATTATTACTTTGTGCAAAATTATTTCAAACGCTATTGGAGTATTGACTTGCAGCTTGGTAAAGTTTATAGTCTAAAAAGTTCAGATTTTATTAGAAAAACAAATACAAGTGAAAGGAGCATTCAAGCGATGAAATTAACCTCAACTGGCTCAGGCAGCAAAAAATCACAAACAAATACTAGCAACGACAGTCTGCGTTCTCAGCCTGACAGTGCAACTATTGGGGATCAAAATAGATTAACTCGAACCTGTAGCACGGAAATCAATCTTTCAAGTGAGGAGCAGCGATACGAAGAAAACTTAAAAACGATTGAAGAGCTTCGTAACATAGTAGATAGACATGAGCAACATATCAGATTTTTAACTGATAGTATCAATGCGATAACCGAGATATTAGCTTGTGATACCTATGCCAATAATTTTGCTGAAGCGAGAAGAAGAAATGTTAGGGATTTAAATCGTTTTCGCTTATCGTTTGACTCAAACAGAGAGAATAATGAAGATGAGCCGCCCGCTAAAAAATCGAGTCATCATCCCTCTTAAGTGCTTAAATAAGCCTTATTGAAAACAGTGTTATGATTTGTTTAGACTTTGAATATCAAGGTCTAAGCATATTTTTTTATCTAAATAACCTTTGCTGTTAATGTGCCAAATTACTTTAGATTTATTTACTTCAACATTAGATTATTGATTCTAATAAATTTTAATTTGAATTTTTTAAGCACAATACCTTGAATTTTACAAATGTGACCCAATCTTAACTTTATCCATAGATATGTGACTAAAGGAGAAGCAAGCAAATGTCCGAAAATGCAACTGAAACGATGGGTTTCCAAGCTGAAGTAAAGCAAATATTACATTTAGTAACACACTCACTGTATAGTAATAAAGAAATATTTTTAAGAGAATTAATTTCTAATGCGTCTGATGCATTGGACAAATTAAGATTTTTGGCTCTAGATGATGATAAACTTTACGAAGGTGACAGTGACCTCAACATTGTTGTTGACATTGACAAAGATAATCGAACAGTCACAATTACAGATAATGGCGTGGGTATGACTCGACAAGAGGTTATTGATAATCTTGGGACTATTGCGCGCTCTGGAACCAGCGAATTTTTAAAATCTTTAAGTGGCGACAAGGCTAAAGATAATCAATTAATAGGGCAATTCGGGGTCGGTTTTTATTCAGCGTTCATAGTCGCAGATAAAGTTACTGTAATGACCCGCAAAGCCGGAGAATCTCATTCTGAAGGTGTCAAATGGCAATCTGATGGTTCTGGTGAATTTACAATTGAATCGATTGACCGTTCAATTCGTGGCACCCAAATTATTTGCCACTTAAAAGAAGACGAAACTGAATTTTTAGAAGATTGGAAAGTTAAAAGTATTATCACTAAATATTCTGATCACATTTCTTTTCCAGTACTCATGCAAGAAGTAATCGACGTAGAGTCAGAAGATAGCAAAGATTCCAATGAATCTATTGAAGATAATAATGATGATGCTGAAAAGAAAACTGAAACAGCTTATGAGTATAAAGCTATCAACAAAGCGAAAGCTTTATGGGCGTGTGCAAAATCTGAATTAAGTGATGAGGAATACAAAGAATTCTACAAGCATATTTCGCATGACTTCGAAGAACCTATGTTGTGGAGTCACAATCGTGTTGAAGGTAAAACAGAATATACAAGTCTTTTGTACATCCCAAAGCATGCACCATTTGACTTATGGAATAGAGAAGCTCCACGAGGTTTAAAACTATACGTTAAACGCGTATTCATTATGGACAATGCTGAGAAACTACTTCCTTTATATTTACGTTTTGTGAAAGGCGTGATTGATTCAGATGATTTGCCACTCAATGTTTCTCGTGAACTTTTGCAAAATAATAAAGTAATCGAAACAATACGTTCAGCTACCACAAAACGTGTGCTCTCTATGCTAGAAAAAACTGCAAGCAATGAACCTGAGAAATATCAGGAGTTGTGGAAAGCATTCGGGAATGTGTTAAAAGAAGGTCCGGCAGAAGATTTTGCTAATCGTGAGCAAATTGCTAAATTATTACGTTTTGCCACAACAAAATCTGATAATGAAGTCCAATCCGTTAGTCTAGCTGATTATGTTTCTAGAATGGCTGAGGGACAAGATAAAATTTATTATATTACTGCAGACAGCTATAACGCTGCGATTCATAGCCCACACTTGGAAATTTTCAAGAAAAAAGGAATCGAAGTCTTATTGCTTCATGACAAAGTTGATGAGTGGTTGATATCAAACTTATCAGAGTTCGACGGTAAAAGTATAATATCAGTTGCAAAAGGTGACCTTGACTTAGGTGAACTCGAAGACGAACAGACCAAAGAGCAGCATAAGCAAGTTGAAACTGAAAATAAAGATTTTATTGAGAAAGTAAAGCAAGTATTAGCTGATAAAGTAAAAGAAGTTCGCGTCACCCATCGTTTGACTGACTCACCTTCGTGTGTCGTTGCTGATTCTTATGATATGAGTGCTAATATTCAAAGGATTTTAAAAGCTTCAGGTCAGGATATACCAGAATCAAAACCAATATTAGAGTTAAATCCTGATCATGAACTCATTAAAAAACTTAAGGTTGTTAGCGATGACAAAATTTTTGGCGATTGGAGTCATGTGCTGCTTGATCAGGCAGTTCTTGCTGAAGGTGGCCAACTTAATGATCCGGCGAGTTTTATATCTCGACTTAATCAGTTTTTACTACAAGTCTAATCTAAATGTATATGAATCCTCCTCATGGAGGATTCATCACTTTAATCTTCTCACGAGGAAAAATAATCGTAACTGTTAGGCCTTTTCCCAACTCTGAAGTTCCTAGATAAATTTCGGCGTTGTGCAATTGCACGATTTGAGAAACAATCGCTAGACCTAGACCGCTTCCTTTAGCTGTGCTGCCAATAATTCTATAAAATCGCTCAAAGACACGAGATCTTAATTCATTTGGTATTCCTGGCCCTTGATCAATGACTTGGATATGTACCTTATCATAAACCTTATCAATTTTTACTTCAACTTGACTATTTTCAGGAGAATATCGGACAGCATTATCAATTAAGTTGCGTAGAAGAATACCTATAGCAATGGCATTACCATAAATAGACAGCTCTTGATCAGAACAAATTAATGAAATTTCTATTTCTTTTTCGATAGCGCTTGGTGCTATTGCAGATATTACATCAATTGCAATTTTATTTAAATTAATTAAAGCAATATCCTCGGCCTTGTAGCCATAGTCGGGGACCATGCGAGCAAGTGTTAATAATTGTTGGACAACATGAGTACTTCGATCAACTGCAGAGATTAATTTTTTTAAGGCATCATCCTTAGCATCATCACTTGATGCGCGTAATGCCACTTGAGCTTGAGTTTTAAGCACTGCTAAAGGCGTTTTTAATTCATGAGCTGCGTCCGCAGAAAAGCGCTTTTCACGCTCAAAAGCTTGCTGTAAACGATGAAAAAGACTGTTTAACTCATCAATTAGAGGACTGATTTCTTGAGGCACAACAGTTAAATCTACAGGTTCTAAATATGTAGCAGCACGATTAGAGACTTCTCTAGCAATTCGCTGCAAAGGGTAGAGCCCTTTGCCAATAATGATCCATATTAATAAGCCTAAAAGGGGGGTGACTAATACCATAATGTAAATATCGTCTCTAGCAATTCTTCGACCCAACTCTGAACGTATATCATAGCGTTCAGCCATGACTATGACTAAATCAGTAGTTGGATTAATGGTTGTAAATACTCGCCAGGGCTGCTTATGAATTTTTACAACACTAAATCCTTCTTCAAAGTCTGATAAAGGCTCAATTGGAGCATTAGCAGAATGCATCAACAATTCCCCTGTTTTAGCCCAAACCTGAAACTGAAATTTATCTTCGTAGTTGTACGCAAATGGGTTATCAATATCGAGATGGTGTTGCCTAGCAAGCGATGGGACAGTGTTTAATTGTAGCTGAATTCGCCTTAAATGACGCTCATCTACATTATCTCCAATTAACGCTTGAAAAGATAAGCCAGCTTGACTCAGTAATGAATCTAAATGATGCTGAATGTCCTTCTGGTCAAGTATATAATTACCGATAACTGTCAAAGCTGTAGTGATGAAAATGCTCAATAGCAAATTGATTAATAAAAATTTACGTATTGAGCGAATCATAACTTAGTATTTGTCCAGCAACTTATCTTCAATAATCGGGGGCTTTTTTTCCACCATGTAACCTACTCCCCGTATCGTTCGAATCGTTTTAGTGCCAAATTTTTTTCTTAAGTTATGAATATGAACTTCAAGCGCATTGCTATCAACGTCTTCATCCCAGCTATATAGGCTTTGGCTGAGTTGGTCTCGAGATAAAACTTTACCAACATTTTCTAGTAATTTTTGTAAAAGAGAAAATTCCCTTCGTGGCATATTAATATTAACATCATTGATACTAACTGTGTGTGATGCTGGGTCAATAACGATATCACCATGTTTAATAAGACAAACAGCACGTTCTTGAGAACGTCGGTGTAATGCTCGCAGCCTTGCACAAAGTTCATCTAAATCACATGGCTTTACCATATAATCATCTGCTCCAGCATCTAATCCTAGGACTCTATCGTCAACAGTTTCTTTAGCTGTGAGTATTAATACCGGTATTGTTTTCCCACGGGCTCTAAGATTTTTTAACACCTGTAGCCCAGGCATCCGTGGAATATTCAAATCGAGCACAACAACGTCAAAATTTTCAGCTTTTAGCGCCTGATCAGCGGCAACACCATCTTTTAGCCAATCAACTGCATAGCCTGATTGAATCAGGCCAGTGCGTAAACTATCACCTAAATCAAAATCATCTTCAATGAGTAACGCTCTCATATATCTACCGTTTAACAAAAATTTATCACACACTTTAATATATAGTTGCTTTTAGTTTATTTTGCAAATTTTTTTAACAATTGTAAGGGTGAAAAAGTATCATGCACCAGCTTATTATTTATAAATGAAATATTATAAGGATGCTCACTGATTAGCTTTGAGCACTCAAGCTTATCTAATGTTGACTGTAGGTTTTGAGCGATCTTACCAAATAAAAGTAGCTTAACTTGCGGATAGCTAAGACAAACATCAGAAAGTATGTGCTTAATAAATGGTAACCATATTTTCGCTTCTTTTTTGACAGGTATGTTACTAAGAACTAAGCTTGCATTCAGTAACAAAAAGCCCTGATCGAGCATGTGGTCAAATAATTCATCAAGGGTATCGATAAAATTAGATTTGTCTAATTGAGCAATAGCTTGTTGACTAACGTCTTCTTTTTTAAGCTGATGATCAGCAACCAGCAGCATTTTAATAAAATTACGCAGCGAAGTTGCTCGATTAATTGGTGTTGCTAAACCTGTTGCTGACCAAATACTATGTACAGCACTATCCCAAAAAGCGTAACCATTTGCTGACTGTTGGCGGGGATAGGGTGATTCACCTAGAAGAATGTACTTAACATCATGCTTGGCGATACTAAAGGCGTTTAAAAGATTGCTTAGTCCAGGCAGCCAACCAGTAGTATTGACTAAATCGTTGATATAATCATTATCAAGTAAAGTCAATCCTGAGGTTAAAGTTGTTTGCCAACTTGGATCAATTCTAGAGTTGTTTAATAAACTTTGTATGGTTTTACTCATATATTTGCTTTGCTCGTTTAGCGCAATTCTGATAACATTCTGTCTTATAATAGAGTCTAGTTCAAGGTCACGTGATGAAAAAAGATTTGCTAGAAATATTGGTTTGTCCGCTATGCAAAGGTAAATTAACCTATGATCAACCAAAACAAGAATTACAGTGTCATTTCGATAAGCTTGGCTATCCCATTCGTGAAGGTATTCCAATAATGTTAGAAAATTTAGCTCGAAAATTAGAAATAGAGGAGTTTTAAAGGTGAGCTATACTATTATTATTCCAGCTCGCTTCGCATCACAGCGATTTCCCGGAAAGCTATTAGCCGATTTAAACGGCAAACCAGTGATTGAGCATGTTTACTTGAAGGCTACAACAACAAGAGCAAGTCGTATTATCATTGCTACAGATGATGCAAGAATAGCTACTGTTGCAAAGAATTTCGGTGCAGAAGTGTGCCTGACATCTTCCGAGCATAGTTCAGGAACATTGAGAATCGCTGAAGTTATTAAAAAAAAATCAATCCCAAAAAGTGAAGTGATCGTTGGCGTGCAAGCTGATGAACCATTTATAGCTTCAGAAAATATTGATAAAGTTGCTGTAAAAAGGATTGCTTGCAGTGACTGTGATGTTGTGACTCTCTGTGAAAAGATCGATAGTTTCGAGGATTATGAAAACCCAAATGTGGTTAAAGTGGTTGTTAACCATGGTGACCATGCAATGTATTTCAGTCGAGCCAAAATTCCCTATTTAAGGGACGGTCACACGCTACCCAAAGATTCAGTTTTTCGTCATATTGGATTATACGCTTACTATGCAGATTTCATTGAATTATACCTCAGCTGGCCTGCTCCTGCGCTTGAGAAAATTGAACAATTAGAGCAATTGAGAATTTTATGGAATGGTGGAGTAATTAGAGTAGAGCTGGCCACGATATCAACACTTCCAGGAATTGATACGCCAGAAGATTTGCAGCGAGCAATTAAGAGTACTAACCAACAGATAAATTATTGTGATGAACAGTATTAATAGTGTCGAGTGTTAAATTTGGTTGACTGATAAGGGGTAATTGGAGTAAATTTCGCTGCGATATAGTTTTTCCAGAGATTGATACTTTTGAAGACATATAGTGAATCATTAATTTTGCTAAAAAACGGATTGACTGTTGTGACGAATGTAATTAATGATTTGGTCGACTGATTTTGGTTTACTGTAGTAAAAACCTTGAATATAGTCACAACCATAGCTTTTTAAAAGATTGACTTGGTTGAGAGTTTCAACGCCTTCGGCAACGACGCTCAATTTAAGTTCATGAGCAAGATCAATAATAGCTTTAGCGATGACTTGGCTATTTTCACCATATTCGATATCATTGACAAATGTTCTATCTATTTTTAACACATCAATAGGAAGATCTTTCAAATAATTAAGAGATGAATAACCTGTGCCAAAATCATCAATTGCGATAGTAACCCCTATATCATGCAAATTTTTTAGAGTTTCAGCACACTGTTTACGATAAATTATCATTGTAGTTTCTGTCAATTCTATTTCTATATCATGAGGACTGATTTGATATTGCTGAAGAGAGTATTGCAGTTTCTTACTGATATCACCATAAGTAATCTGCGAACTCGATAAGTTGATAGACACTCTAATATTCGATATCAACTGTTTTTTTAAATTGTGGATGTCCTGACAAGCCGTGTTGATGGTCCACTCAGCTATTTGTGGCATAATCCCCATTTTTTCTGCTATAGGTATGAATGTATCAGGAGAAATTATACCTAATTTAGGATGATGCCATCGCAACAAAGCTTCTAAACCTGAGATCAGATTTTTTCTGATGTTAACTTTGGGTTGATAGTATAGTTTAAGTTCATTGTTTTCTATAGCATCATGTAAATATATTTCAAGTTGAAACTGTTTTTTCATTGGGTAATTCATTGATTTATCATCGATCTTATAGCTGCTGTGTTTTTTGTTTTTTGCTTGATACATAGCTACGTCAGCATTTTTTATTAAATGAGAAATATTTTGACCTCCATATGGATAGATTGATATACCGATGCTAATCTCCACGATAATTTCATGATTTGAGATTGTAAATGGAACTCTAAATGCATTAAGAATTTTTTCAGCAACTTGCTTACAATCATTGATGGTTGATATATCCTCTAATATTATTGCAAATTCGTCACCGCCCAAGCGAGCAAAGGTATCATTTTCTCTAACAATGGAATGTATTCTTAACGATACACATTTTAGCAGTTGATCACCTGAGTCGTGACCGAGGGTATCATTAACTTGCTTGAAATGATCTAAATCTAAAAACATTATAGCGACTAAATGATTGTTTCTTTTTGCTCTTGCTAAAGATTTTTCTGCATTTTTTTCAAATAGTATCCGATTTGGTAAGTCAGTTAAGTGATCGTATAGTGCCATACGACTCAGCTGTTTTTCTGCAGATTTTCGTAAAGTTATATCTGAAAAGACAATCACTACACCTTCTTTTTCTTTACACATACTCTTTAGTGGCGTAGCTTTGAATTCAACAGGATATTCTGTACCATTTGATTTGATAAATATTTCATTGTCCTTCGATAAAATTTTTCCTTGATGACAGGTTTGATATATGTCACTACCGTACCAATTCTGCTTTAAAGAAGATCCCAATCGGCGCTTAGGCAACATAGTTGATAAAGGTTTGCCTATCAGGTTGAGCGCATCAGCACCGTACAACTGTGCAGCTGCTGGGTTAACGAAAGTAATATAGCCTTCCCAGTCTAAACCAAAGATGCCTTCTCCAGCTGAGTTTAAAATGGATTGAAATCTCTGGTTTAAGCGCTGGTACTGTACTCTTTGTGTATAAAGCTCAAGAAAAACTTTGACTTTACCTATTAGAATTTGTTTATTTATAGGTTTAAATAAATAATCAACTGCACCATAGGCGTAGCCTTTTAGCTCATGATTTTCATCAACAAAATTTGCTGTAATAAATATCACAGGAATAAATTTTGTATGCTCTTGACTTGAGAGCAGATCCATAACTTCATAACCGTCCATCCCAGGCATTTGTACGTCTAATAGAATTAACATAAAGTCGTGCTCTAGCGTTAAAGCTAACGCTTTGTTGCCAGAAGTTGCTCTATAAAGAGATATTTCTAATGGGTTCAGTAATTTTTCTAAAACAATTAAGTTTTCGAGCCTGTCATCGACAATTAAAATCTTAGGTTTTTCAATATTCATGGTGTGTTTTACTCAATTAATATGGCGCTAAGATAACATTTTATATTTATATATAAAAAATATAGCAGATTTTGCAGAAAAGTGATGCCGAATTTGAAAATATGTTTGATTATTGATTTTTAAGTCACAAATCTTTAAATAACCACTTTTCTATTATCGTTATTAATTTGTCAATATCCACAGGTTTCGATATAAAGTCTGATGCTCCAACTTCACAACATTTCTCTTGGTCGACTTTCATTGTTTTTGCTGTTAATGCAATTATTGGTAGAGACTTGAATTCTGTACGTTGCCGAATCGTCTTTATCGCTTGGTATCCATCCATAATAGGCATCATGATATCCATTAACACCAGATCGATGTCAGGAATGGTTTCAATGCTCTCTATCGCTTTTTTACCGTTAGCTGCCATAAAAACTTCAAAACCTTTATTACGTAAAATCTTAGAAAGGGCAAAAACGTTACGCATATCATTATCAACTAATAAAATTTTTTTATTTTTAGTAAGTCGACATTGAGTGGCTGGCTTTTCTTTAGGCCTGATGTTTGTGCATTTTTTGACATGGTTTAAAAAATCACCGGTCTCTTTGTTAAGATTTTTCATTATAGCAGTCTTATTGTTAAGGTTAGGAGAAAATTCAATAAAATTTATCGATTGATTATTTTCTGTTTCGCTGGTCTGTTGGCCTGTATAAATAATTATAGGAGCATTTTGATGATTATCATTTCTATAATTACTATCGAGTAACATTTGACTTGTTACATCAGGTAATTCTAGATCTAAAATTAGACAATCGTAATCCTTTTTCGCCATTTTAACTAATGCATCTTGACCATTTGATGCCCAAGATAATTTGATATTTCTATCAGCAATTTTTTCTTGAATAGAACTTAAGATATTTTGATCATTTCCAATGACAAGTATATTTTTCAAATTAGAATTTGTTATTGATTCAATTTTTTTTATAGCGTTCTCTACTTGCAATTTGTCTACAGGCTTTGTTAAGTAGCCGATAGCTCCTTTGCGTATAGCATCTGATTTGTCATCTTTTGAGCTAATGACATGAACTGGAATAGAATGTGTGATCGGGTCACTTCTAAGTTTATCTAGTAAAGATAAGCCATCCATTCCTGGCAAACTAATATCCAGTAATATACCTAAAGGTTGATATTTTTTAGCGTATTCGAAACCAATCATAGCATTTTCAGCATGCATACATTTGAAGCCCTGCTTATTAGCAAAACGAGTGATTATTTTTGCAAATGTATTATCATCTTCTACAATTAATAATAGATTATTTTTCTTACTAAGAAAATATTGATTTGATTTTTTGATATTTGAATTTTCATCATACGCTATTGGTTTTTCGTTAATCACGTGTTGAGAATATATATCTTGTGGAGTTGGCTTCTCCGGAAGATAAAATGTAAACGTACTGCCAATACCCTCGCTACTTTCTACTTGAATTTCTCCACCCAAAAGATTCGCGAATTGTGATGAAATTGATAGACCCAACCCGGTCCCTCCATATTTTCTATTGATATTGCCATCTGCTTGTCTGAATGAATCAAATATCAACTTTTTTTTGTCATCAGCAATACCGATGCCGCTATCAATGACTGAAAATGCGATAACTTTATCAAAAAATAAGTTCTTATTGCTAAAAACAATACTCTGACAAGGTCTATGAATATACAATGTTACTTGGCCATATTCAGTGAATTTAATCGCATTTGCAATTAAATTACGTATAATTTGCATGACTCTTTTTTCATCGGTATATACAGATGCAGGGATATTTTGATCTTTTTTCGTTGTAAATTTAATGCCTTTTTTCTCAGCAACATGAGTAAAAATTCTTTTAACGTGTTCAATGTAAGTAGTAATATCGCTTAGTGAGTTATATAATTCGATTTTTCCAGCTTCTACTTTAGCTAAATCTAAAATGTCATTGATCAACGTTAATAAATCTTGCCCACTTTTTAACATGATATTTGCTGAGTCAATTTGATCCCTAGTAAGGTTGCCACCGTCATTTTCTACAAACATTTTAGCAAGGATTAATAAGCTATTGAGGGGAGTTCTTAGCTCATGAGACATATTCGTTAAGAATTCCGATTTATAACGACTGGCTCTCTCTAGCTCTCCTGCTTTTTGTCTTAATTCTTCACCTACCCGTTGAATGGCTACTTTTTTTTGTTCAATTTCATACTTTTGACGCTCAAGGACAATGTTACGTCGTTCCAATTCTTTATTGATTTTCCTTTGAAATTCATCTTTTTGTTTAAGTTTATCTTCTGAAGCTTGCAATATTTTAGTTTGTTTTTCAAGCTTATTATTTTTCACACGTAATTCTTCTTGCTGTATTTTCATTTTTTTAGTGAGCATTTTTGATTCGTGTAGTAATTTTTTAGTTATAGTTTGTTGATTAGCAGAGTGTAACTGAGCTGCAAAAATTTTAATAGTTTGTTCAATATACCGTTTTTGTAACTCTAATATCTTATGAATCGCCCCGATCTCGATGACGGCAAGTAAATTATTTTCATAAGTTATGGGAACTGCTATGACTTGCTGAAGCTTAATATTGACAACGCCACAGCTAATATTTAGAGAATTTTTAGGAATATTTTTTACTAATATAGTTTTGTGCTCTTTTGCAACTTGACCAATGATGCCTTCACCAATTTTATAAACTTTCCTCGTCTTATTTGAGTCATTAAGAGCGTAAGAACCACTTAGCGTCAGCTCATTTGCTGTTTTATTATACAAGTATAGTGACCCAACACCAGCATCTATATATCTGCAGATCGTGCTGATGCCAATTTCAAATAGCTTATGTAAGTCATGACAACCACTAATATTCGATGCAAAATTCGTCAAACCATCTTTCATCCAATTTTCATTATCTGAGAACTGTTTATTGTGCCGCAACTTGATGGTCATATTTTGAAGTGCGTTTCCTAAAATATCTTTTTCTGAACGTGGTTTAATTTCGGTATTATAATGACCGTCAGCAATAGCATTAGTTTGGCGTATGATTTGGTTAAAGTTATCTAACATTTGATTTACTGTAATTGCGAGTCTATCTTGGCTGCTTTTGACATTTACTCGATGGGTATAGTCTCCTTTAGCCATATTCTCAGTGACTTCTGCTAGATCCTGAAATGTTATCACCATCTCTTTTAAAGCGTCACTGAGCTCTTCAAATTCTGATGTTCCTGAAATATTAATCGCTTGATCTAGGCAACCGGTAGCGATACTTTTAGTTATGGCCACAAGGCGGTAAATAGGTCTTGTAATTGAGCGTGTGAGTAGTGTAACCATAATTGCGCATAATATAATACCGACTAACAAGAAACTTGAATCCATAATCGTTATTCTAGCTGTACGTTTTTTAATATCACTGATAGAATTTAATTTTCCTTGATGTTGACTGGTCACTAGTTCCTCAATTAAATTAATCATATCATCAATAGTTTCCGGTGAGTCATCAACTAACTCTTTTGCACGAGTATAATCTTTTTGTTGTAGAGCAGTTTTGAACTGCAATTGATTGAGCTTTATCTTTTGGAGTTGCTTAGCAATACTAGTGATATTTTCATTACCGATTGTATTATTTGAAAAATTAAACGAGGATCGAATAGCGCTTACAGCAGGAATAATTTGCTGTTTCCAGATATGGTTGATTTCAACTATTCTACGGGGATTTTTTTGCTCAACCATATTTTTTTCAATATTTTTTATTTGCTCAAGGCCTCGACTGATTTCAACCACCGGAGAAATCACGGAAGTATCTTCAGTCGACATTTTATCAGCAATCTGCCCGATATGATGAATTTCGAATAAAGTAATTAACAAGGCTCCAAGAAGGATTAGCCCAACTAGAGCAAAACTAAATCCTAATTTGAAGCCAAGACTATCTTGCATTTTTCTTAGTTGCATCGTTGCTTGTCTAAAAATATCTGTAATTAAATTGACTTCTCATAATTATAGACCTTAATAGATGATTGAGTAATTTTAGGAGCCTATAATTTAAAATTATAAATAATTTATAATTGCATAGGGCAATTAGTCGGAGTGATTATCATATCTCGTTGATAAAAATTGGATGGTTATCAACTTTATTCCAGCCCTTTTTTAGTAGCCATTGGTTAGTAATTTCACAAAACAATGACGCTGTTATCTCAGCATCATAAATCGCGGAATGTGCCTGAGCAGGATAATAAGGTATTCCGGCGGCTTGAACGGCTCTTGCAAGTACTGTTTGACCAAGAAATACAGCGCTTAAACTGGCCGTATCAATCACGCTAAATGGATGAAACGGGTTTGCTTTGATATCATTGCGTTTAATAACGGCTTGTAGAAAACTCATATCAAAAATAGCATTATGGGCGACTAAGATAGCTTTCTGGCATTTGGCTTTTTTTAGATGCTGTTTAATCGTAGAAAATATTTTTTTTAATGCATCTTTTTCACTAATAGCAAAACGAAAAGGATGGTAGGGATCTATTTTAGTAAATTCTAAACTTGATTGAGTGATTTCAGTATCTGGATGGGGAATGATATGTTCAAAATAAGTGCGGTAGGGCCGAAGTAAGCCATTTTCTTGCATATGCAAAGTAACAATAGCAATTTCTAATACGGCATGCCTTTCATAGTTGAACCCACCAGTCTCAATGTCAATGACTACCGGTAAAAATCCACGGAACCTACTTCCTAAGTGAGGATTTTGTTCAGGTAGTTCTAGTGTTTGATCTGCCATTGAATCCTTTGCCCTGCATAAAATGGAGTAACATATTCACTGCCAAAAATGAAGCGATCAGGTACTGTCCAAGGTTTTCTTTCAAGAGTTAGTTGACGGGCATTGATAGGTAATTGATAAAAATTAGCCCCATTTTGGCTAGTAAAATTAATCAATTGATTAACAGCATTATGATTCACAAAAAGTTCGGTTAATAACTGTATTGCCACAGGTGAAGTGTATATACCAGCACACCCACATGGATGGTATTTTGCTGATTGAGTGTGCGGCGCACTATCAGTACCTAGAAAAAAATGTCTATTATTATTGTTTAACACTGCGGCTATTAGTGCCTGTTTGTCTTGCTCTCGTTTGGCAATGGGGAGGCAATAATAATCTGGCTTTAATCCCCCTGCTAGTAGTTGATTACGGTTGATAAGCAAGTGATGTACAGTAATGGTAGCTGCAATATTAGTTGCTTGCTGGGATATAAAGTCTACCGCATCCCTGGAGGTGATATGTTCTAAAACAATACGTAAATTTGGAAATTCTTTAATAATATCTTGCAAATGTCTGTCGATAAATATGCTTTCGCGATCAAAAATGTCTATATTGCAGTCAGTGACTTCACCATGAATCAACAGGGGTAAGTCAACATTCTGCATGGCATCAAAAATTGGATATAGGTTTTCAATACTCGTTATTCCAGCTTTAGAGTTAGTTGTGGCTCCGGCAGGATAAAGTTTACATGCAAAAATATTTGCATGTTTTGCGGCTGCTTGGATCGTTTCTACTGACATCGTATCTGTCAAGTATAGAGTCATTAGTGGTGTAAATGGGTTGTTTGATGGAATACATTGAATAATTCGTTGATAATAAGCTTCTGCTTGAGGGATAGATGTAATCGCGGGTAACGTATTTGGCATCACAATTGTACGAGTGAATACAGCCGCAGAATGGGCCACTGTGGTTACCAAATAGGTTCCATCTCGCAAATGACAATGCCAATCATCAGGCATTGGTATTGTAATTGTATCTAACATAAATATTCAGTGAGACGCTCTAAACGATAATTTTAGCAAATATAATTACGAGAAACATCATTGATGATTCATTAATGTTTGATTTTTTAATTGAACACGCAATTTAAATCAAAAAACGTGCCGTTCTGATCATTAATTATACAGTATGCGTTTTTTTTAAAGTTGTGGATTATTTTTACAATAAACTTGGATCACGCAAGCTTAAAATCAATGATTTAATTCTCAAGAAAAAAACGATGTTGGTTTTTAAATACATTTTGATATTTAGTTTTAAGCTAGATACAATAGAAAAAAATCATATAACGAAGGACTTTTTGTGGCATTCGTAGTTACTGAAAATTGTATTAAGTGTAAATATACTGACTGTGTTGAAGTATGCCCAGTGGATTGTTTTTATGAAGGACCAAATTTTTTGGTTATTAGCCCTGATGAATGCATTGATTGTGCATTATGTGAACCAGAGTGTCCGGTAAATGCAATTTATTCTGAAGATGAATTACCACCTGAGCAGCAAGAATTTTTAGAAACCAACGCCAGATTGGCAAAAAAATGGCCCAATATAACGGCAATGAAACCTGCGCCTAACGATGCTTCGGATTGGGAAAATGTCGCACAAAAGCGTCAATATTTAGAAGAGTGAGAATTACAATTGTGGCAAGAATGTGCTGCTATATTAGAGGCTGACGGTGAGCTCGCAACTCAATTGCCAAGCTATGAACCCCGCCAGCAACAATTGACGATGGCTCATGCAGTTTGCCAAGCGATTGAAAATCAACAGTGTTTAGTCGTTGAAGCTGGAACTGGTGTTGGTAAAACTTTCGCTTATTTAGTTCCGATAGTGATATCTCGTAATAAGACTATCATAGCCACTGGGACGAAAAATCTGCAAGATCAGCTTTTTAATCGTGATTTGCCATTTATTCAAAAACTTTTAAAAATACCTGTAAAAACTGCTTTACTCAAAGGACGTGCCAATTACTTATGTCGATATCGAATTCAACATAATCAAGCAGCAGACAGTATCAACTCTCAGCTATCTAAAGCTTTTGCCAAAATTACTCATCAACTGCCATCTTTAAAAACTGGAGAAATCAGCGAAATTGAAGGGGTTTCCGAAGATCATAAAATTTGGCCTTTAGTAACAAGCACAATAGACAATTGTTTAAATCAAGAATGCGGATTTTATAATGATTGTTTTTTGGTGAAGGCTAGACGAAAAGCTCAAAATGCTGATGTTATCGTCATTAACCATCATTTATACTTTGCAAATAGCATATTAGAGCAAAATGATACGGCAGAATTGTTGCCTCGACCAGAAGTTGTTGTTTTTGATGAGGCGCACCAATTACCTGACATAGCCAGCCATTTTTTTGGAAAACAAATATCACTGAGGCAGATAATAACCTATTTTAATGATTTAAAAATTGAATGGCAATTAGCTGCAAGTGATCAAATTCAACTCCCAGATGTATTATCAAGAATTGAAAAATCACTTCTGGATATGCAGAAAATATTAAGTCAAGTAGGTATTAGACACACATGGAACCTTGTCGATACTCATGATCAACTAGTCGTTTTGCGAAGACATTTAGATGAAGAGTTTGAATTTTTACTCAGTTTGTTAGAACAATTAAGCGATCGCAGTAAAGGATTGCAATTGTGTTTAGAGCGTGGGCAGCGCTTAATTCATTTATTTCTTGAGCTTACTCACACCAATGAGTTGAGTTCGGTTCATTGGTATGAAGTCTATCAATCAGGCTTCAGTATTTATTTTACCCCTTTAGATATTGCTCAGCAGTGTCAAAATCTTTATAAAAAAAATCAACAAAGCTGGATTTTTACTTCTGCAACTTTGTCAATAAATAAGCAAGTCGCACATTTTGCTAAGGCGATTGGTGTAGAAGACGCTGTTCAGATATGTTTATCTAGCCCGTTTGATTATCAACGGCAAGCGCTTCTATATGTGCCTAGATACCTTGGTCATCCAAATTCTTCTCAATATATCAAAAAATTATTAGAGGCTGTTTTGCCTATCATGGAAATTTTAAAAGGGCGTACAATGTTCTTGTTTACGAGCCACATTGCCCTAAACCAAGCCTTTCACTTGTTAGAATCAATGACTCAATTACAATTGCTGGCGCAGGGTAGTATTGCAAAAGATCAATTGATTCAAGCTTTCATTTCTCAGCCGAAGAGCGTCTTACTCGCAACACAAAGTTTTTGGGAAGGCGTCGATATAAAGGGTGATGGTTTATCATGTGTTATCATTGACAAATTACCGTTTATGCACTTAGATAATCCTGTATTACAAGCTCGTATGGCGGATATGCGTAGACGTGGTCTTAATCCTTTCAATGAATATCAATTACCAATGGCTGCCACCAGTTTACAACAAGGGGCTGGAAGATTAATTCGTGATGGCAAAGATCAAGGTATTTTAATTATTGGTGATCCTCGATTAGTTCATCGAAATTATGGACCATGGCTAGTGGCCAATTTACCTCCGATGCGGCGGACTAGAAATTTATCAACTGTCAAACAAATGTTAGAGAAAATTAATTGATGAAAATTCTAATGATCAATACGACTACACCCTGCTGCATGGCGGCATTAGTTACAGAAGCTAATGGTTCAAAAAGCATGGTTACAAAAGATGTTTATAGGCACGGCGAATCTCTCTTAGGATTTATTGACCAGCTTTGTTCGGCTCAAAAAATCGCTATTAATGAAGTTGAGTTGATCAGTGTCGTTACTGGACCAGGTAGTTTTGTTGGTACGCGACTGGGTTGCGCGGTTGCGCAAGCGTTAGCGTTTCACTTAAAAGTTCCGATAGTAGCTATTTCAACTTTACATGCACTGGCACAAAGTGCGTATCTGAAAATGCCCAAAAAATGCATAGGTGTATTGCAAGATGCAAGGATGGGCCAGGTTCACTATGGCATCTATACTGTCACCTCAGAAGGTGCGATGGTGCCCAGCATTAATGCAGGGAAGCTGGCTATCACCGATGCAAATTTAACTCAATATACTCCTGATTATTGGGTGGGCGATGGCGTACCTTTGTGTTTACAAAGTAATCAAATTAGCATAAATCATGTTTTGGATGATGTTGAAATCGATGCCAATGCTTTATTAATATTGACTAAACGTGAAGTGCAGCAAAAAAAACTCAAATATGCTGAAGATATTGAGCCTTACTATGGCTAAGTTTATCAATTAATGATAATTTTCTGCTAATATTAAAGTTAACGTTTGTTAATAGAACATCAGATTTCAGACCAATGAATGGGAATAATCAAAGTGGTTACAAAGATAGAAGACAGAAATGCATTGCATCGAAGGCTCGGCGAGCTAGCGGTCACTAATTTCACTAAAGATCAAGCAGATTTGCTAGAGCACTTCATATATCAGTATTATGCGACAGTATCATTAGAAGATCTGTTAAAATATGACTTGATGGATTTATATGGGGCACTAGTTTCTCACTGGCAGTTAATGTATCAGCGTCAGTCTAGCGAAATTAAACTTAAAATTTACAACCCAGATTTTGAAAATCATGGTTGGAAGTCAACGCATACGATCATTGAAATCGCCCAAGATGATATGCCATTTCTAGTCGATTCTATGCAAATGGAGCTCAATCGTCGCCAAATCACCACCCATATGGTCATCCACGTGGGTGGGCTCAAGGTCGTCAGAGACGCTGACCATAAGATTATTGAAATTTTCCCTCCTGGCCCTACGACCCAAAAATGTCAAAATGAAGCGGTAATATTTTTCGCAATTGATAGACAAGATGATTTAGAAGTTATTAAGTCATTAGAGCAGGCATTCATGCAAATACTTTCAGATGTTTCTTATGCAACGTCTGATTGGCCTAAAATGTTAGCAAAAATGCACTCGATCATTGAGGATTTAGAGAGTCGAGGGGTGCCAGAAGACAGCTGTGACAATGAAGAAGCTATTCACTTTTTAAAATGGTTATCTGACCACCATTTTACTCTCATCGGTTATCGCCAATATAATCTCGTTGAGTTAGATGGAGATACGCAATTAATAGGTGATAATGCCTCAGGACTTGGGGTAATGCGCAAAGCATGGGAAAAAGATAAGAATCACCAGAGTATTAGACGTCTAAGTGAAATGACACCTGAAGCTCAAGCAATAGCGACATCAAAAGATATATTGATTATTGCTAAGACGAATACTAAGGCATCCATCCATCGACCTGCTTATACGGATTATATTGGTATAAAAATCTATAATGATAATGGAGATATTATTGGAGAACATCGTTTTATCGGATTATTTACATCAGCTGCCTATAACAGAAATCCACGTGATATACCTGTGCTTAGGCGTAAAGTTGAGGCAGTCATTACGAAATCTCATTTATCACGTACTGGTCATGCGGGGAAAACACTACTGAATATTTTAGAAACTTTGCCACGTGATGATTTGTTTCAGGCCACTTGTGATGAACTGTTAGATTTGTCAATGGGTATTTTACATATCCAAGAGCGTAGAATGATTAAATTATTTGTTAGAAAAGATAGTTATGGCCGATTTATTTCATGTTTGGTTTATGTGCCTAGAGATTTGTACCAAACTGCATTACGTGAAAAGATGCAACAAATTCTTTATCAAGCCTTTGTAGCTGAAGAAATATCATTTTCGACTCAATTTTCCGAGTCTGTGCTTGCTAGAATCCATTATATGATTCGTGTCAATCCTACTAACCCTGTGGCTTATAATGTTAAAGAAATAGAGCAAGATATTCGTGAAATCGCGCGGACTTGGGAAGACGATTTGGATAAGTATTTGCGCGAAAGCAATGGTGAATATAAAGCAAGTAAGCTTACTGCTCGTTATCTAAAAGCGTTTCCAGCAGGTTATAGAGAATCGACACCACCGATTACTGCAGTATATGATATCGCGAGAATTGACCAATTGACTTCTTCTGAACAATTAGAAATGTGTCTATTTAAGCCATTAGATATTAATGACGATTCAATCCGATTTAAACTGTATACTTTAGATAGACTAGTACCATTATCAGATGTACTGCCTATTCTAGAGAATATGGGGTTAAGAGTTATTGGAGAAGAGCCATTTAAAATTCAACTTGGCAATGGACGATATGCTTGGATCAGTGATTTTAAAATGAAACACCCACTGATTGCTGAGATTGATATTGAAACAATCAAAAATAAATTTCAAAATGCCTTTGCAGCAGTATGGTATAACAAAGTAGAAAACGACGCTTTTAATAAATTAGTGCTCAATGCAAATCTTGATTGGAATGAAATAAAAATATTGAGGGCATATTCTGCCTATCAACGTCAAATAGGATTTACCTATAGTCAAAAGTATATTGAAGAAGTTCTCAATAAATATCCTAATTTATCACGGGATTTGGTCACGTTATTTAATCTTCGTTTTTGTCCTGAGCAAGAAAATCGTGAAGAATTAGTTGTTAGTCATAGTCAAGTATTTTTAGATGCTCTAGAGAATGTAAAAAGTCTGGATGAAGATAGAATTCTCAGAAATTATTATGATTTAATTTTTGCAACTTTACGTACGAATCATTTTCAAATTGATGAACAAGGTCACCCAAAAGCCCAATTGGCGTTAAAATTGGAGTCGAATAAAGTCCCTGGACTACCCTTGCCAAAACCACTTTATGAGATTTTTGTTTACTCTCCTGTAGTGGAGGGTATTCATCTACGCACAGCAAAGGTTGCTAGGGGGGGATTACGTTGGTCTGATCGCCGCGAAGATTTTCGCACTGAAATATTAGGTTTAGTGAAGGCGCAAAAAGTAAAAAACTCAGTGATTGTTCCTTCAGGTGCAAAAGGAGGATTTGTATGTAAAGATCTTCCGCAAATTAATGATCGTGAAATCATCATGCAAGAAGCAGTCAAATGCTATAAATCATTCATCTGTGGCTTGCTTGATTTAACAGATAATATCGTTAATTCCGAAGTTATTTCTCCTGCTAATACTGTATGTTTCGACGATGAGGATCCTTATTTAGTTGTTGCAGCAGATAAAGGCACAGCAACTTTTTCAAATTATGCCAATGCAGTTTCATTAGATTATGGATTTTGGTTAGGAGACGCGTTTGCTTCTGGTGGTGAGCAGGGTTACGATCACAAAAAAATGGGTATTACTGCTAGAGGAGCCTGGGAAGCCGTCAAAAGACGATTTCGGGAGTTAGGAATTAATACTCAAACCGATCCATTTACTGTAGTCGGTATTGGTGACTTGATGGGGGATGTTTTTGGTAATGGAATGTTATTGTCGCCTTGTATTAAACTTGTTGCAGCTTTTAACCATTTGCATATTTTTATTGATCCAAACCCAAACTGTGAGAAGAGTTTCAACGAACGTAAACGAATTTTTGAAATGCCACGATCCTCTTGGGAAGATTATGATAAAACTCTAATCTCTTCAGGAGGTGGGGTATTTAGTAGGTTCGCCAAATACATCGATTTAACACCTGAAATCAAAAAATTATTAAATGTTGACAGTAATCGAATGACGCCCAGTGAGGTGATTTCTCGATTACTAATGGCAAATGTGGATTTATTATGGAATGGTGGTATTGGTACTTTCATAAAGGCCACATCTGAAACACATAGTGATGTTGGTGATAGAGCGAATGATACCATTCGTATAAACGCGGCTGATGTCAATGCTAAAGTTATTGGTGAAGGTGGAAATCTAGGAATTACTCAGTTAGGTCGAATTGAATATGCGCTCAAAGGTGGTGCTATTGATACCGACTTTATTGATAACTCAGCTGGTGTTGATTGCTCTGACCATGAGGTTAACATAAAAATTTTGTTGAATGAGTTTATGGTGTCCGGAGATATTACTTACAAGCAAAGAAACTCTTTGCTTGCTAACATGACAGATGAAGTCGCACAGTTGGTTTTATCTAATAATTATGCGCAAACTCAAGCAGTTAGCCTGTCTTTACGGCAGTCAATGAATAATATGGATCTATATGCTAATTTTATTAATTATCTAGAAAAAATAGGAGTTCTTGATAGAGAATTAGAGTTTTTACCAAGTGAGGAAGAGCTCTATGAGCGTAAAAGCCATGGTAAAGGCTTAACTCGTCCCGAAATTGATATCTTATTGTCATATAGTAAAATTCATCTAAAAGAATTGCTTTTGCAAACTGATTTACCAGATGACGAATATATGAATTATCTTGCTGAGTCAGCTTTTCCATCAGAGGTTAACAAGCTTTACCCACAGGCTGTGCACCAACATAAGCTAAGACGAGAAATTGTAGCGACACAATTGAGCAATTCAATCCTTAATGCTATGGGTTTGGTTTTTATAAAACGGCTTGAGGATGAGACCGGCGCAGCAATAGGATCTATAGTCAGAGCGTATATGATAGCTTGTGAAATCTTTCATCTACGTACATTATGGAATGAGTTAGAAGCATTAGATTACAAAGTTTCAAGTGATATTCAAATCGAAATTATGGTTAGGGTTGTGCGATTGGTTCGGCGTGCGACACGTTGGTTACTTCATAACCACCGAACTTTAAATGATATTGCCGGAATCGCTCAAATGTATCGTGAGGGCGTGAATTATCTATTTGATAGCCTACCACAGTTATTACAAGGTACGGCTAAAGAATATTATCATAGCCTGAAGACTCATTATTTAAATGCTGGAGTCCCAGAAAAAACCGCTTGTAAAGTTTCTGGCGCATTGGGTATGTTATCTGCTATGGACATCGTCTCAGCGAGTAACGAATATCATTTGCCTATTGAAAAAATAACAAATGTTTATTTTCATTTAGGGGCATATTTAGAGTTAATTTGGTTTCGTGCGCAAATCATGCTGCAAACTGTTGATAATCAATGGGAAACATTGTCTAAAGCGGCGTTTCGCGATGATTTGGATTGGCAACAGCGTGAATTGACGATAGGAGTGATTCTCCATAACAACAATAATATCGATGACATTGATCAAGCAATCTCCAATTGGGCAGATGCTTACAGACATTTAATTAATCGTTGGAATAATATTTTGTCTGCGTTACGAAGTAGTCAGTCAGGAAATCAATATGTGATGTATATTGTTGCAATACGTGCATTACTTGATTTAACAAAGGCTAGTATACAGACTCTAAAGGAAAGTCAAGTAAACAACTAGCTAAACGATAATTGATTTATAATTTAGTGAAATTGCTAAATTATGTTAATTTTTTATAAAATCTTTATAGGTTATTAACATCAAAGTGCCCTGAGTGTATTTCAGGGCACTATTGTCAGTTATGGCTACTCTTCTTAATGAGAATGTTTAATAAAATTAAGCCAAGTATTTTTAAAAGTCATATAAGATGATTATTAGTCGTCATAATATAAGTTAGGAGTTTTAATTAAAAAAGCAATTAATAAATAATGTTGAAAATTATAATTAATGGTTTATAATACGATTTATTATACAATATAGAGAAAAATTAATGTGAAAAAAATTATTATGTTGATAATATTTATTTTAATAAACTTACAATTATCAGCCGACGCTAAGGACAATTCTATTGGTCAAGTTGAAAAAAAATTCATCGATCTAAATACGGCAGATGTAGCAACTTTGATTAAATTACCAGGAATTGGTTTAAACAAAGCCAAATCTATTATTGATTATAGAGAAGAAAATGGTAATTTTTTGGAAATAAAGGCTCTGTTGAAGGTAAAAGGAATGAATCAAAACATTTTAAACCAGATTAAACAGCGGTTAATTGTACAGACCCGTTAAGAATGAAAAGCATCAAAAACTGTTGCCAATAGTCGAGTTTGAAATTTTTATTGAATCTAGCAAGCCTTGGGTTAAAAATTGCGAACTTATCATTTGATGTGGTAATATCGCACGTTTATTACAAAGGGTAGAGAGCATGCGTCAAGTGTTGATGAACAATAAAGGAGTATTTATTGCTCGGGTGCCTAGACCTACCATTCAAGCAAACAAAGTTTTAGTTAAGCTAGATTACTCAATGATTAGCACTGGCACTGAAACAGCAGGATTGAGATCTCAATTACAAGCAGCTTCGAAACTGACAGATAGTTATTGGGGTTATCGATATATTCATTCTAATATCGTCCGATCGAAGACGGCACTGCGCTATTTATACAAAGCATTGTGTCATCCTAATATCGCAAAGCATAGATTAAAAATATTATTAAAGCAGAAGTTTGGCCGTAACACCCAAGAAATGATTAATGGAAAACTACAGTATTCACACAATGAAACTGTGGATATTGGTTGGAATATTGGTTATTCAGCTGTAGGTGAAATCATTGCTGTAGGTGAGGGGGTTAATGATTTATCGGTGGGTGATAAGGTTGCTTGTGCGGGTGCAGGTATTGCTAACCATGCAGATATCATATGTGTATCACGCAATTTAGTCTGCCCATTACCTCAAGGCTGCGATCTAATATCAGCAAGCTCGACTACTATCGGCACGATTGCAATGCAAGGTGTTCGACGTGCCCATGCCCAGTTAGGGGATAACATAGCTATTATTGGCTTAGGCTTACTAGGACAGATTAGCTCGCAATTACTGCAATCTAACGGATGTAAAGTGATAGGGTTTGATTTAAACACGACTCGTGTGAATCAAGCGCTTGACTTAGGCATGCACTATGGCACAAGTGATGAAAATGATCTAAAACATCAAGTGAACCATTTAACTCATTCACATGGTGTCGATATTGCTATTATTACTGCTGCAACAACATCAAATACTGTCATTAATTTAGCGATGACAATTACTAGACGCAAAGGGAAAGTAGTGATTGTTGGTGATGTAGGACTTAACGTCGAACGTGAGCAATTCTATCGTAAAGAAATTGATTTATTGATGAGCACGTCTTATGGACCTGGCCGGTATGATGCAAATTATGAAGAAAGTTGCAATGATTATCCTTATGGCTATGTAAGATGGACATCGAATCGCAATATGCGAAGTTATTTAGAGTTAATTGCAAGCCAAAAAATAACAATTAATCCGTTGATTTCTAAAGTTGTTAAAGTCGAGGATGCAGCTAATATCTATCAAGAATTAGCTTTATCACCAGATCCGCCATTGTCAGTCGTATTAGACTATGAATCGATACAAGAAGCATATGCACATGATAGCAAAATCACTATTCGTGGGCATCGGGCTGCTGCCGACGTACCTATTAATTATGCTTTAATAGGTGTTGGCGCATTCGGTACTTCAGTTTTAGTGCCCGCGTTTAATCATCATGGTAAAGTATTTTTTCATAAAGGAGTTGTTAGTCGTGATGTCGTGCGTGGTGGGAATTATGCACGTATGAATGAATTAGAACTTCTAGCAACAGATATCCAAGCAGTTACTGAAGATAATTCTATTCAATTAGTCGTTATTGCGACAAAACATCATGAGCATGCAGATCAAGTAATTACCAGTCTCACTGCAGGAAAGCATGTATTTGTAGAAAAACCACTAGCTACAACTTGGGAGCAGCTTGATAGGATTTGTGAGTGTGTAGAAAGTATCAATGAAATGCCCATGCTCATTGTAGGCTTCAATCGAAGATTTTCCCCTGCAATGCAAATTTTACGACAGCAATTAGCTAAGCGGAAGTCACCACTTGTCATCAACTATCGACTTAATGGAGGATATATTCCACTGAATCATTGGATCCAAACTTTTGAGGGAGGTGGACGAAATATTGGTGAAGCTTGTCATATCTATGATTGTTTTAAATTTTTAACTCAGAGCAAAGTTTGTAAAATCGATGCCAGTGCAATTAATCCTGGGCAAAAGCTTTATTCCCGTAGTGATAATTTTGTAGCGACTTTAAGTTACGAAGATGGTTCAATTGCATCCTTGACTTATACTGCGATGGGCCCAAAACAAGGGTTAGCTAAAGAATCTATGGAAGTTTTTTGTGACCATGAAGCATACATATTAGATGATTACAGATCGCTACTACAAGCATCGAACTCACACATACTCTGGTCCGGGGCTACTGACAAGGGTCATGCCCAACAAATAAAAAAAGTGGCCGAGTCATTAACACAAAACACTGTAACTCCAATTTCACTTGAAGAAATTTTTGAGGCTACGGCAGTAAGCTTACATATTGAGGATCTTATACATGGGCGGCTATAGTATACGTAGATTAGTCAGAGTAGCAAAGCGTTGTATTAAAATAATACTATTTCCTAATAAAAAGTTTCTTAGAGAAAAGCTAGCTTTGGCTAAAAGTAAAACGCTCTTAACTAAGTTATTATCAATGGATAAAATAAAGTTGAATAATTTAACAAGTGACTTTTCAAACAAAGATAATAAAACTGTTCTATATATACGTCTAGATTACTGGAATAAAGCACAGGTAGGCGGATCAATTACACACACTTATGAAGTCATACGAGAATTAACCCACCAATGTATTAAAGTTGTTGCAGTATTGCCGTATGAATTTACTGAATTAAAGCAGCTAGGGATTCACCAAATTGTATTAGCATGTCCTGATAATGCATGTCATAAAGAAATTTTATTGAGTAATTTATTGTTTAAAAATCAGCTTTCTAATATTATTAAACAAGTTAAACCCGATTTTATTTATGAAAGAATAATCCCAGGCATTTTCATCACTGCCTATTTATCTCAGGTTTTTTCAATTCCTTATATGACTGAATATAACGGATCAGAAATGATTATTAACAAGAGTTTTACTAATATCATTAATCAGTATGAAAATATTTTTATCCAAGCTGAAAAAGTTGTTTTTAGGTTTTCTTCTCAAATAATCGCCGTGTCAAAAGCAGTCGCAGAATATATGATTAAGTGTCAAGTTGATAGCAATAAGATTTTAGTTAATCCTAATGGGGCTAATCCCAATGCTTTGTATCCAGATACTAAATCTTATCATATGATTCGTCAACACTATGGTTGGTCAGATAAAGAATTTGTCGTAGGATTTGCAGGATCTTTCGGTGGCTGGCATGGTATCGATATTATTATTCAAGTGATTGATCAAATTCTAAATCTTAGCAATAATATTCGCTTTCTAATCATTGGTAGTGGCAATCATTTTAGCGAAGTTAAAGATTTCGTTTATAAAAATAATCACCAAGACAAAGTTATGCTTACTGGAACTCTGATTAGAACTGAAGCTATCAAACATTTGCAAGCTTGTGATGCCTATCTATCACCGCAACAAGATAATTTGAAAGGCGCAGATTTTTTTGGCTCGCCTGTTAAAGTATTTGAATATATGGCTTTAGGAAAAGCAATCATTGCAAGTGACTTGATGCAAATTGCTGAAGTTTTACAGCCCGCATTAGCGGCGAAAGACTTAAACCTTAAAATAGACGATGTGACTAGGTATGTTGCGATTTTGTGTGAACCTGCAAATGTCAGTGAGTTTGTACAAGCAATCGTTTTTTTATCTAAATTGCCTGATAAGGGAGCAGGGTTAGGTACTAAGGCTCGGTCTTTATTGATTCAAAAATATACATGGGAGCAGCATGTGAATAAAATTATGAATTTTATTTCAGAAAAATCCAGGTTAGAAATGAATAAAATACTAGCTTCTGAACAAGTCTTTGACGACCAAAGTTGAATAGGAAAAATTATATGCTTAATAATTTAATCATTGGAAATATGAAAACTCTGTTTCAATATCGTGATGCATTGTTTAGTACGACTAAGTTTGAATTTAAAAAACGCTATGCAGGTTCTGGGTTTGGAACGATATGGGTAATTTTGTACCCAATTTTGTTTTTGTCGGTGTATTTATTTTTATATTTGGCAGTTTTTAAATTGTCTTACCCTAATTTAAATGAGCTTGAAGCTGTTATATACATATTTAGTGGCTTGGTTCCTTATATCGCATTTATGGAAACTGCAACAACATCTACTACTATTCTTAAGCAAAATGTTCATTTGTTAAAAAATGTAGTGCTACCTCTGAGTTTAGTCCCAACTAGAGTCGCTTTGATGGCAATGATTACGCAAATTGTTAGCTTAACTATTATTTTGATATTATCGGCTATCAATGGAAGTATTTCTATCAATTTAATTATTCTTCCGTTCGCATTACTCACACAGTTCTTTTTTATATTAGGGATAGCTTATTTACTATCACCATTAGGCCTTATTGCACCAGATATCAATTACTTTGTTTCTCTGTCTACTTTATTGCTACTATTTGTTTCTCCTATAGGCTTTATGTCAAGTATGTTGTCAACAAAAATGCAATTAGTTGTATGGGCGAATCCGATATACTATATCCTTTTACCATTTAGGATGGCATTCTTACCTGCAGATCACTATCCGATGGTGGGTTTAGTTATTAGCTTTTTAGTTGCGCTAGCAAGTTATTCTTTCGGGGTGTTTATGTTTCGAAAATTTACTACATTTGCTATTGAATACGAATAGTATGAATGTATACTCTTTAGTAAAAATTAAGCAAGAGACCTGATATGTGTGGGTTCGTGGGATGCTACTCTGCTAATAGTGAGCTTAGTATTGGCTATAGAAATATAGAGCTAATGTCAGATACTATTGCGCATCGTGGACCTGATGGTTATGGGGTGTGGTTGTCGCCAGAAAATAATTGTATATTATCACATCGCCGCTTAGCTATTGTCGATTTGTCGACTGCTGCATTACAACCTATGTCAAATTTTGATCAATCAATCACGGTAGTTTTCAATGGTGAAATATATAACCATCGTGATTTACGTCAGCAACTCATATCCAAGGGTTACACGCAATGGAAGACTGATCATTCAGATACTGAAGTGATTTTGCATGGCTATCAACAGTGGGGCATAGAGGTTCTACAAAAGCTAATTGGAATGTTTAGTATAGCAATTTACGATAGAAGAAATATTAGAGAGCCTGTACTACATTTAGCTAGAGATAGAGTTGGCATTAAGCCTTTATACGTGAATCGCACTCAAAGAGGAGAATGGGTATTTGGTTCTGAAATTAAAGCTTTACTAAAACATCCCGACGTTTTTACGACGATGTCAACGATGGCATTATCTCATTATTTAACTTTTATTGTAGCGCCAGCACCTTACACTATGTTTAAAGATATATGGAAAATACCTGCTGGTCATAGGGTGGAAATTTCGGGTGAAGGTGACGCACGATCTTTTATGTGGTGGGATTGTAAACCTTCAAAGATTCTAACTTTTAGCGAGCATGAGCTCCCTTTCGATGATGCTAAAGTACAATTGGAAAGTCGCCTACAGCAGTCAATTGAAAGAAGAATGGTTAGTGATGTGCCTTTTGGGGTGTTGCTTTCAGGGGGTGTAGACTCTAGTTTAAATGTCGCATTAATGAGTCGACTGATGAATAGGCCGGTTACTACTTTTAGCGTCGGTTACCAAGGTCAAGAATCCAATAATGAGTTTCAATATGCAAGACAAGTCGCTGACTTATACCATACTAATCACCATGAAATATTGATTGATGAAAAAGATTTACTCCAGAGTATTCCTGATATTATATACCATCAGGATGAGCCCATTGCTGATAATGTATGTATACCGCTCTATCATCTTGCGCGATTAGTTAAACAAAAAGATACAAAAGTTGTTCAAGTTGGTGAAGGTGCAGATGAAAACTTTCTTGGGTATTGGTGGTGTCAAAATTTTATTCAAATGAATGATTGTTTTAAAAAAAATCATCGATCAAAAACATATATTAAAAAATATTTAACTTCATTGGTGAGGAAAATACTTAATCGGCCACCTTGCCCAGATGAAAAGTTTCTGCAACGTTATCGTAGTGGCCAAGAGCTTTTTTGGGGAGGTGCGGAGTGTTGGACAGGACTAATGCGTGATGAGCTTATACCTGATTCAGGTATATTAAATGAGCAAATTAAATGTCCGATTCAAGGCTTATTACCTGATGTGCTCATGGATACTGATAGTCATGCAATTATCTCATATTATACTTCGCAGCTAGGTTTGCTTGATGGTTCTGAGTTATTTCAAAAAATTCCTTACATTGAAATGAAAAATAGATTACCAGAACATTTGCTAATGCGAGTGGATAAAATGACAATGGCTCATTCGATAGAAGCAAGAGTTCCATTTTTAGACCACGATGTAGTAGAATTTGCAATGCGTTTGCCCTTGTCGTATAAAATAAATGACAACATTGGAAAATTCATTATTAAAAAAATAGCTGAATCTTATCTTCCAAAACATTTGATTTATCGTAAAAAACAAGGTTTTGGAGCACCCATGGAAGCTTGGTTTAAAAATGATAAATTCATTAAATTATGTCATCATGCTATTATGACTTCTAAGCTAGTTAATGAAGGTTTATTTTCTAGAGAGTACTTGCTAAAGCTTTTAAAACATCAGTCGGCATTTGGGGGAGGTTACTCATTCCATTTGTGGACAGTGATGAACGTTATATTATGGCAACAGTTTTGGGTTGATAAAAATCTTGATTGGACAATATAGGTGATAAATGAGTGAAAATAATTTTGTAATACAAACCAAAAATTTACATAAAGATTACATTTTGTACCCTTCACCAAGTTTAAAAGTAAGAGATATGCTTGGTTTAATGCGTAAAAAAACTCGAAAAAAATTTCCAGTTAAGAAAGTGTTGCGGGGTATAGACCTAGAAGTAAGAAAAGGTGAAAAAATTTGTATTATTGGTCAAAATGGTGCAGGAAAAAGTACACTACTAAAAATTTTTAGTGGTTTAACTAGCCCCACAAGAGGCACTATAATGGTCAACGGTAATGCAAAAGCATTATTGCAAATTGGTTCAGGGTTTTATCATGAATTATCAGGCAGAGACAATGCTGCTGCTTATTTATCACAACAAGGAATTAAAGAAAAAGATATTCCCAGAATGATCAATGAAATCATCGAATTTTCTGAACTAGAAGAATACATCGATCAACCAACTAAAGTTTATTCATCCGGTATGGCGGCACGGCTAATGTTTGCTACTTCAATTTCAGTAATTCCTGAACTTCTTATTCTTGATGAAATACTCAGCGTTGGTGATGCCTATTTTACCCAAAAGTGTATCGATAAAATCAAATCGTTATGTGAAAATGATAATACAACTTTACTGCTTGTTTCCCATGATATTTACTCTGCCTCAAAGCTTGTTGACCGCATGATTTGGTTAGAAAATGGAAAAATTGAATTTGATGGCCATCCTAAAAAAATTATTCCTGTCTATGAGGATTCTGTGCGTATCCAAGAAGAAAAGAGGCTACGCAAAAAAAGCATGAATTTATATTCTGAAATGTATCACTGTAAAAATAAATTAGTATTAGTTGAATTAACAGCAAAAAATTCAAAACCACTTGCCAATTCATTTTACGTGTGTGAAATCAAATTATTGGTAGATAATGAAGAAATAGTTGTGAATCTAGAAAAAAATGATTCCTGCGCGGGCATCGTTGCTGAGACTTCTTGGGGAGATTGTATTGTTTTTAAAAAAAATAATGCACGTATGATTAAAAATTATGGAAGTTGTTTTCCAAAAGCGAGTATTTATTTTAATTTGACTGACCAGCAATTGTCTAAAATCCTTGAAAATGGCGCTACCCTTTCTCTACTAGCCTATAGTAATGAAAAAATTGAGTTATGTGCAACTGTTCATTACAATAATGATATTATTTTTTCGAATATTGTATCTTCAAATTTATTAAAATCATGGGATCTACTAACCATAATATTTAATCAAGATAAAAATAATTATACAAAACTAAAAGATAGGTATTCTGGTCAAGGATCTAATAGTGTAACATTAGAGAAAATTGAAATTTTAAATCAATCAAACAATCCAGTAGCATTTTTTAAGACCGGAGAAACAATAAAATTTTCTTTAAAAATTAAACGTAATGATCCTAAAGTGAGCTCCCTAGATATTTTTATCTCTCTTGTAAGAGATGGAATAGAGAATATATGTAATATAAGTAAATCTAATTTTGAAATTGGTAGTGATAGTGCGACTATCATTGCTGAAGTAGAAAACTTTGGTCTCGGAGTGGGGTTATACACAATTTCAGTTAAGTTAACTAAAGCAGGCTATACTGAGACTAAAAATCCCAAATTTTACTCTATTAATCCTGATGTTTATTATTCGCATAGAAATTTAGCATCTGTCCAAGTTAATGCTTACGAACTTGCTGCACACAATATTGCTTATGTGGCTAACGCAAACTGGCAAGTCACTTCCCAACTTGATATGCCTCAATTTGAAGACGTACAAGAAAAATTGAATTAAAGGAAAAAAATGATCAAAAAAATTCTAAGAAAATTTAAGAATTTACTGAGTAAGCCTCCCCAAGTAATTTTTTATCGGATCAAACAAGAATTATCAGTGCATGCTGAAAAATCCTTGATGCCAATAAGGATAAGATTGTTCACTATAAAATCTCTCACAAATGCTATGTCATCTTCATCGCTTCAAGTATTGTGGGATAAACTAGCAAAAAGGTCTTGTTTTAGTGCCATTAAAAGCTTACAAATTGAAAAATTTTTACAGATTTGTCCTGATGCTTTTGAGCAATTAAAATCTAAGGCTGACCTTGCTATGCAAAACAAGTTGAGTCTTCTTGGATCAGGAATAATAAGTTTGGGTGCGGACATTGATTGGCTAAAAGACTACAAAACTAATATTCGTTGGGAATTGGCTTATTTTAGAGATATTGAGTATTGCAACCTTGAGCGAGCTTCAGATGTTAAATTTCCTTGGGAAATGTCGCGAATGCAATGGTTAATTCCT
>Ga0100402_1000959_pt1 | contig 33531 bp, 21 predicted proteins | sample CryGeyme20150102_FD_80419 | JGI IMG/M metagenome (GOLD analysis project Ga0100402, IMG submission 80419) | Groundwater microbial communities from Crystal Geyser aquifers in Utah, USA - Crystal Geyser metaG 2015-0102 | ecosystem: Environmental > Aquatic > Deep subsurface > Groundwater | place...
CGATTTCTCCCGATGTGTTCCTGTTTCTGAGTGGGAGACGGGATGGGGCATTTCGGGTCATTCCGGTGACGTCGGATTCGGGTCTCCTTGTCTCACGTTCCCTTCGGCTGGCTCTGACTGTTTCTACTAGCTACTCATCAGTAGCTACTACTCTAGCTAGTAGTAGTCTAGAAGTGCTACTACTAGTAGTCGTAACTTGGAGTGGTTAGTAGCTACTGTACACTGCTACTAGCTACTAATCGTACTCTTTATGGCACCGACGGAATGTTAGCATAGGCGACAGCCACATGAGTGGGGAGCAGTTGAAAGAAGAAAACACAGCGAGAGCTTCAGCAGCACACAGCAAAAGCTTCAGTAGCAGGCTCTTTCCTGTTAAAGTGGCGTTTCTTTCACATTAATTATTTGTTTTTCCAGGGGGCAGGGGCGATCCTCAGAGATAGCCTCTCGACCTGATACTTTTGCATCTAGCTTTGTAATAAATTATGCATAGTTCACGCCCAAATACTGATGCAACACAACTTTTGAGCAAGCCCGTCTTGCTCAGTAATGGTCCGTCTTCGAGTTACACGTTGGTTTTGCTGGATAGGCAGTACATCACGAGCAGCTGCACAATGAATCCAAAGATCTCGGGTACATCAAAGGCTGAAATTCCACGATGCATAGTAAACGCTTCAAGTCTTCAATAGAAATAAACCGGAATGAAGAGTATACCCATTGAAATTTATGTTATAGTCGCACAACAGCTTACACTCACAACCTAAAGAAGCCCATCGAACTTTATCTAGTCGTACTCCATCATAACTTAAGCAGTAGAAGCCCTGCGATCAAACACTACTCCTCGGCGTTTTTAGCAATCGGATACATGGACTCGTGCCAAATATCAAAACTCCAAAGCGAATCTAGCACACCCGAGACTGGATTCTTATGTGCAGACATAAATTTGATTGGCTGACCATCCGTGATAGGTGAAAGCGGAACCTTCCCAATGGGTCGACCCATATCCAGGGCGAACTGTTCCTCGTGAAAAATCAGGAGATGCTGATAGAAGTCAAACGTGTATTCCTTATCCAACGAAAAGCACGGCTTGGAAGACTTTTGGGCTGCAACAGAGTTGTATGCTTTCTTTCGTGCTTTCATTCGCGAAGAAACGGATGTTTTTCCTTCTGTCAGACTCACACCCAGATCGCGGTTTACATCTTGCATGAGACTGCGTTCATCCGTGGCTGGTGGTTCTTCTACTTCCTCTTCAATATCTTTACTCCCAGCATAGATTGTAAAATTCAATAAACTTTCGCTCACCTTGTTTTCAATATCATTGGTGACAATTGATGCATGAGGACTGGCCAGTACAGTATGAGCTGTCGCTACCAGCGGCACCAGAAACCTCGGATTATCACCATCGACAGTAGTTTCCAGTTGGGGTGCCAGTGTCGAGACAAACTTGATAAAGGAGGACACGACCCACTTGGCTGGCATGTTGCCTGATTGTCGGGAAAAATATTGGCCCGTCACGCATTCACTCATTGGTAAGGCTGTTTTGAACTTTCCTTTGACGATACCCTGAAAGCGACGCTTGCGCTTTTTGAAATATCCACCGTCACTGTCACTCTGGGGTGCATCCGTTTCGGCCGGTTGGGTATCTCGAATTCTCATTAGCAGTGTCCCCACAAAATGGTTTGATTCAAAGTCGACTACCAGGGACCTTCCTGGTGCCTCCATTCCATTGTTAAATGGTAGGATGCAACCAGCACAAAATCCTGAAAAGTGTTTGTAGTCTTGCTCTGAAACGTGACGAATGCCTCTGATTTTTGTTGACGTTCCTGGTGTCGGTCGTATCATGACAGGACTGTATACAATCATACAAACACAGATAGATAAGCAAGCAGAAAATTAGATTTGAAATTTAAAAATAAAGTACCCTTTCGTCGAACAAAGTTGCATAGTACGTACCGTTGGGGCCATTTTTCTGGTGGAGACGGAAGCACGTTGAAGGTATCACTGCAAGGATAGGCATGTTCTTGATGAATTGGAAGTGTTGTACTCGTACTAGAATATTTGGAAGGTCCTGCTTCTGTTTCTTTCTCCGTTGCTTTCAACTTCGCTTGACGTTCCAGAAATTCGATCAATTTTCCCTCGACCTCTGTCACAAGTTTTTGATATTCCTCGCTCGATTCAAAGTCATCATCTTCTTCACTGTCGTTGTCGTTGTTGTTAATATTATCGTTTCCGTCTCTTTCCGCATCACTATCAGAGCATTCGTCGCGGGTGGCTTCACGGATAAGCCTGCTGATACACTCATGAAGCTCAGCCTCGTCCATTGTGATTATTTGTTTTTTGTTTGGCTACTACCAATATGCTGTTGCGCAACTATCAATGCAGATTGCAGATTGCAGATGCCCTCACACTCTATTATATTCTATATCAATACCGATTTTTAAGGCAACCGCAAACTCGCAACTAGCAATGGCTGAAATTATGATCCAGAAATAGGCTGTTGCAATTGGACTTGGACTTTCGCTGCAGAATAATAATAATTTATCTATCGGTGTACTGTACAGCAGTACATTGTTCGAAAAAGTGCTTGAGCAAGTATTATTATTTTTTGCTTTTTGTTTTAATGAATGTCTATTACCAGGTATTAACAATATTGCATGCTGCTGGAGTCTGGAATTGAAAGCGAGGAAAGTGTCATCCTCTGTACAAATAAATAAAAACAGTAGACTACCAGCCACTCCTACCAGCTAGATACTGTTGAGCGACATACACAGACGACGGACAGACAAAGAAGCCAAGAACTTGTCGTAAATTATTGATACACTGGCAAACGCTGGAGTGGAATCCCTCTAAAGAAAGGTGCATGTTCGCTCTCAGTATTTTTTAAAAATGCCCAATCAACATTCAACAAAGATTTATAAATTTATACGAGTAGACTAGTACTACTACAGGACTACCGTACTAGCTGCGGTACTCGAGTATATCCACACCAGTCACAACAAATAATGACCACTTCATTTTGTTACCAACTACTGTACCAGGTACAGTACCGTACAGTAGACTACCTAGTACGCACATTTGCGTCATCTATTCTTGTCATAAAATCCTGCTGGTAGGCAGTCTACCATAATACAGTACTGTTACCACTAGTACCGTAGTAATATTATGAAAGGCCAATGGAAGCTTATAGTACGCTATAAAAATAATACTATTAGTCTCGTCGTGTTCCAGTTCACTGTTTAACGACACATATTAGACTACCTGGTACCTGGTACAGTACCTGGTACCACTAGCTAGGTGTCGTACTCCTGTACTAACCATCATGTGGTGGTACTAGCTAGAAGTAGTAGTCTAGTACTACTAAACTACGAGTACTAGAGTAGTAGGAGACGACAACTAGTATGGTAGGTACCATTACAACGAAACTATTAGTATTCTCTACTGAGATCGGACAATTTCGCGTTGGCAAACTCTTTATGCGAGGACAAAAAATCTTTTGTGAAAGTTCAAGAAACGACACAAGCGGGACTAACGAAGGAGCTGTATGACAGTGCCTTGCGACGTGTTGGTAGTTGAACTTGCATGATAAGGCCACTTATGTCACCGATGTCATAGCGAACGCACGCTACGTACCAGGTAGTATGGTCGCTACCAGGGCGGGTACTGTACGTACACCCATACTACCGGTACTTTCAATGCAACAGTACCAGGTAGTAGGCAGTCCATCTTCGCGAAGCTCCTCGGGGAGTTGCTGTCGCTCGGAGTACCTGATGAAACATAGCTGGCGTTCGTTGCTGCTTCTCCTAATAATAGACTCGTAGTAATACAGTGGTAGATTATAATCATATTTTATCATGCTGTTTGCTGCATATTCAATATAGTTATCAAGTTGCAGGCGGAAAAATTACTTTGGCGATGGCTGCTGCATGTCTAGCTATTTACGATAGCATCCGCAATAAAAAACTACAGAAGAAAACTTCCAATTATGTGATGGCCAACGCCATGATGTGTTGAACGTTGCGCAGAAAAAACTTTCTTGCGCATGGTATCGTCGTTTATTAATTTATGGTGAACCTCTACTTCCAAAGTTTAGCTTGTTCCTTGTCTCGCTGTACCTGTGTCCGCTGGTCAGAACAAAACGAGAAAGAACAGAAAGAAAATACCAGAGGTGCTCTAGTGTCGTTTAGAGTATGCGTGTATCGTGTATGTCCCCAATCAATACCAGCCAGCCAGTTAGTCAGTCAGTTCTGAGCCAACCAGTACTGTTTGTTTGCAAAACAAAAAGGAGCCAGTGTCCCGTTGGTAAATGCTATGATGCATGCTGTTGTTGCTGCGATGCTGCTCCAAGCGCCTGCATGTAGGCATGGTACAGCATTGCCTTGGCGACCCGAAGTCGCTCCTGCTCTTGACTTCGCTTCAATGCTTGTCTGATAAGAGACTCGTCCTTGGACACTGCTCCAACCACAGCAGGGTGAACTCCAGAGATGGTCGTATTAACAGCCATGGTCGCTGGTCCACTTCCTGCTGCTGTCGCTGGCGTTCCATTTCCTGTAGGGACGTTGAGGAATCCAGACACAACGTTCTGTCCTCTGTTCATGGTAGAGGTAGCAATGGAGGATGCTCCCGAAATCGACGATTGCATGGAATCCAAAGAGACCGCCGAGATCGACGACGGAGCCATGGCAGGATTCGACGGATGAGCACCCCCTACTGCTGTGGTAGGCAGATTCAATCGCTTGTTCTTGGGTAGATCATGCTTGTTATCGTTGCTGCGACGGTCGCGGCTTCGTTGGCAGACCATCTGAAGGCAAAGGTCGGGTTGATCCCGTTGAAAGAGGGCATGATGAAAGGCACCCGTGTCAGGCCCTCGAGTAATCTGACGGAATCCCCTGTTCGTTTGACGTGTGGGAACAAAGAAATCTCAAGTTAATCGTCAAGTTGCACTTTTATCTCTTCCAAATGCAACGCAATCAAGCGAAAGAGCTCTGCAGGGGGGTACAGGTTACAGGTAGTACTTACCAACGATTCAGTTTTCTTGTAAAAGAGGGATACTTGGTACTGCCCCTGGCATCGACAGGAGGAAGGTACTTTGGTAATACCTCAGCAGTAAACACATCAGGTCTGACGATCACAAAGGATTTGCCATTGGGCAACCAAGTGATGATGTCGGACAAACTAGTGTCGTTCAGAATGTCCATTAAACGCTGAGGAAAGATTTGCTTGTTAATGTTATTGGTGCTCATGCTGCCGGTCTGTTGCTGCTTAACGAGATTACTGGTGCTAAAAGTTCCCTTGGACTTTTGACAGCTCTCATCATCGTCGCTAATGACCGATTGATGTTGCTGATGATCAGGAGGCGGGACAATGTTGGCTTCAGCAGCAGTGCCAACGGCAACAGTGGGAGAAGATGATCCCACCAATTGAGACAGAGCCGTGGCGGCTTCCATTAAGTTGGAAAGTCCACCTGCATTGCCGCTTTTATTCTTCCTATTACTTTCGACGCTCATGGATGATCTGGATGATTGTACTTCTTCAAGAAAAGCTAGATTTAAAAAATGCGTGTCGCAATCCAAAAAAAGGGAAGAGCTGATCCTCGATTCTTGAGATTGTTGAAGCCACACACAATTTGTGTGTCTTTTGTTTATCTCACCAGCAGAGCCAGCTGAGTCGGAGTCTGTCCAAGTGATCAAGTCTTTTTGCGGTATACTGGTACAAATTCGCGACCCTCATCCACACAAAGATTGGTCACTGTTAAATCCATGCTAAACATACCCATCGTTGATTGAGAGTGTCTTTGGGTCTGGTACTCGTGCGTTTGACTATCGAACATAAGGCCCGTTAAAGCATACCGATGTTTGATTTTCCTCGCTGCCACTTCATTGCGATCGTCAGCGTCAAAAAATGGGTGACATCAGAACTTTGGCACCAACGTGGCAAAAAATGCATTACATTCCATCAGCTTCATTTAACTATCTCCTTAACTTTGCTCTTGCCGATTGGGGAACTCAACTCCGTACTGGTTAGTAACTGGTACCAGAAAACTGTGAAACAATACCACTATAGAATGTAAACTACGGATAGAGTTATGAATGGGAGTACAAGAACACGTTGAAATACTCCTACTAGAGCTAGAGTACAAGCCAGCTAGAGTATGGAGGAACCAAAGTAAGCCGCCGAAAGCGAATTTATCATATTTTGGGCTCAACAGCTAGCTACGTTTGTTGCATTTCACCATTGAGCCTACGTGCCCACGTACACATTCCACAAAGCCTTCTTGGTGACATTTTTCGAGGCGTCGTTGCAATGCATACGGTACTTGGTCGTCCATGTCACCGGGCAAGTCCTCCCCGAGTTCCAACAACTTGGAAGGTTGTGGTCTCTGTGTTGTCGTTGTTGTTATTTGCGGTGTTGGACATGCTGGTTCTTCTGGAGGCTTCAAGCTCTTCTCGGTTGTCCCTAACTCTGTTTTCCGGCCTTGATCATTCTTAGACTCGGAATGTCCCGTCCCGAAGGAATCCTTTCCTTCCTCCTTTTTCTGGGGCGTTGGCGGCATGAGGAGATCCTTTTGCGGACGACAACAGGGGACCCCATAGCCACCCTCCAGCAAACTGATTAGACGACCGCTGCAATGTTTGGAAGCTAGTTGACATGTCATATCTGTAATGTGACCGAAATCTTCCGCCGACAGGTCTCCGAGGCCTAGTGGGTCGTGCTTGTGAGCATCAAAGCCCGCAGAAAGAATGATCAAGTCGGGAGAAAAGGCACCAACTGCTGGCGAGACTTGATTGATCAAGGCTGTTCCGACGGCATGAGATGTAACCTTCGGACCCAGAGGAATATTCAGAACACCAGCGTGAGGCGAGGTATCTCCACATCGGCCAGGGTAAATCCCTTTCTTGGTGGAATTTTGGCCAGGAGAATGAATTTCAGGATCGTCGCTGGGAGGCAACCCATTCACGTGAGCCCCACCGGCATGAAGCGAGACATAAAGAAAGCGCGGGTCGTACGTTGAGCATAAAATATCCTGCGTCCCATTCCCGTGATGAACATCAAAGTCAATAACGCAGACACGACGCAGTCCGGGGCCGCCTTCTGACAAGGGGGTTGTAGCATGAAGGGCAGCGCACGCCGCATTGTTTAGAATACAAAATCCATTGGACACGGCTTTCATGGGGTGCAAGTTCTTTCCAGCATGATGACCGGGTGGTCTGGTTATGCAAAAGACATTCACACATTGTCCCTCGATAACCAAATCCACCGCCTTGATGGCAGCGGCAACACTTGTAACTGCAGCCATCCAGGTTCCCCGAGAACCCTCTAGGAATACAACATCAACGACAGCGATAAAAGAGGTAAGCAAGGCAGGGCGAGATAACCACAGAGAAAGCTGTACATAATCAACAGTTCAAATCCACCAATCACGTACTTGTATCTTCGCCTCCGTTTCCATCGCTATCCTCCGTCAAGTAGACAATGTCGTTACCTTGAATTTGGGCACACCGTGACTTCATACGTCGAAGATAGGCAGCACTATGCGCTTTCATCAAGACCTTATTCTCGGCCATCTCGATATAGGCCTGCTCCACGTTTGTTATCAGCTGGAGATTATCAGCGATGCCGGCTCCGAGATCTTTCGTAGCTTTCAAAGCTGCAGGCAAACGGACGGTGCGCTCGAAGCAGCCACATGATGTCACGTGATGATTGCATCTAAAGTCAGTAAGGACAGCAGATACGCCATTGCCATAACCTGTAGTGGAGAATGCGTGCGTGATATAACGATAAATTCGTTCGCATAACCTTCTCCATTCTTCCAGCACATTGGGATTTTGCATGTGAAAAAAGGCTCCAATGGCATCTTCGCCATTTGCTTTGGCAAAAGTCCATAACTGCGTTAGACTTTGTGCTTTCGACCGCTTTTCCTCCGTACTCAACCTGGCATAAACTGGAGCCACGGACGACACCAGTTTCTCAAGCGTCGCAAACATAGCTGCCAGCCCCAAACTCGTACCACCTGCCACAACTTGTCTCAGATTGATTAAGTCACGTGTAAATTGTCCCATATTCACAGGTTGTCCACCCTCTTTGGCGCTCCTCTGCAACAGAGCACCAGCGTCGATAAAGGGCGATTCGGCGACCCGATTTTGGGATTTTCTTTTTGGCGTAGAGCCCCCGTTGTGATGCTTGGCTTTCGCCTGACCCCAGCAGTTAGGAGGCTTCATGGCCTCAATTATACTGCTAAGCTGTAAGATAGCTTCATTGTTCCTTTGTTCTCCGTCGTGGACACTTTGCTCGGAAAGTGGAGCAGGCAATTGAGATAAAATAAAGGTGTATGGAAGGTGAAGGACTTCAGGAGGGTATATCGGCGCAGTCACGGACATGGGATGAGTTCCGAACAGACCAGCACTAGCATGGTGATCAGATCCTCGCGGCGGGAGATGATCCTGAGCAAACGTCTTGAGAGCCAGCGCTATTCTGTGGCTGTCCAAATACCTTGGAAAAGCTGCTTTCGGAAGTCCCGAAAATCGAAATGCATTCCGAAGTTGATCAATGTTGATTCCACCGTCTTTGTTGTCGTAAGGGTACTCCTTTATCATTTCGTCCGTAACGTCCACACTTTCGTAATGAAATAGCGGGCCGGAGCTAAACAGTGACTCTCCATGTGTGTTCAAGCTTTCTGCAAATGACTTGACAGTCCGCCGACTTCCAGCAGAGTTTCCATCGGCTTGAGAGTTCCAGTAAGGCGCAAGAAAGACAAGATCAAGTCTCTGCCGAGGAAAGTTCCGTCTATTCTTGTTTCCGGGGCTGCTGTCTGCTTCGGAAGCATTCATCACCCTGGCGGGCCAGTACACACCAGGTCTGGCACCCTTGCTAAAACTAGCTGCCAGTACAATACCATATTCGACACCTTTCACCTTGAATTCGCTGGTTTCGTTGTACCGGTTGGAATGACGATCGTCAATTTTTTTCTTAGCCTCTTTGCTCTTTCCCTTCGAAGAGTTGACGCGGCGTTCCCACTTCTTTCGAGCGTCCAAAAGTTCTTCTGCTTCCATATCAAATGATTCGAGACCTTCGTCGAGCCACAATCCTCGCCAGAGGTCTCCCATATCATCGTCGTGAATATAGGCAATAACAACTCCATCTGCACCTTGCCATCTGACGTTATCTCCAATCCTGTTGGCGCCCCCGGACGCCCCCTCCGGCTCTGGAGCTTTTGACGTGATCCAGCCATCCTGTCTTAAAACGGTGGGATCGTAGGAAACCCTGCGAAACGCAAGCTCCAAATCAATCCCATCCTTCTTGTCGCTGTTGGCCAGAATTGTACGTGCCATAGGTGGTGTGTCTTCAAGATGATACACATACCGAAAGAGGTAGTGAATGTATTTGAGAGCGGCATTGTTGTTCTTTTGGCCCCATGTGTAGAGCGGCTGGCGGTGCCCCCCTCCTCCAACGCCGGATCGAGCCGACTTTTTTGGATTGGGAATTTCCTTGTCAATAAGAGCCAAGTTTCCGCTCCAGTCAACTTTCCAACTTTCTTCAGGGTCGCCCGGAGTGATTTCCAGGGCGAATTCCAAATCCTTCAATTCGTCAGGAGATAACGGCTCCAGCTTAAGTTTGCTTGACAACTCTGGCAGCTCCAAGAGCGTGCTAACAATTTCATCTCTCTTGACCATGGGGTCCGAATTGATGGTAAGCCTTCGAGACGTTCGCACAGGCTGGTTTTGTTCGTCATTCGTCGAACTGGAACTTGGAGTACTACTATTGTTGAAATCCGATTTCTTGTCCTTGGACCCTTGGGTCGTGCTGGCATCAACATCATTCGTCATCTTCTTTTCGAAAGCACCCCCACTTGATGCATCTGTACCTTCTTTTTCTTTTGCAGTGTTGGCTTGTCTTTGTGAATTGCTGCCAGTTCTGTTGTTTGGGATCACTGGTTGGCTGCTTTGGTCTGCGTTGGCGGTGAGTGTGCTGGAAGCAGCAGTTAAATCTGTTGCGATGTATCCATCTGGATCAGATTTTTCGTGACATGTTGAGTGAATAGGTTCAGAATACTTTTTCGTTGCCTCAGCTGCTGTTGATTCTTGAGATTTCTGTATTTCTGGAGAGCTTCCACCTGTACCTGCGCTACTCTCTTGTCGTTTCGCATTCGAGACAAAAGCTGGCGGGTCTTTCTTAAGAGTACGCGACTGGGAAGAAAACGCGTAATTACTGTATTCAGCTGGTATCCCTGCACTGTGGGGAGCATACGGATTATGGTGTGCAGCAGCAGGTGGGGGAAGGAACATTAGGTTTGGGTTGTGTGGGTGAGAAGCATTGCTGTGACCGTTTGGATACATGTGCTGCAAGTAAGGATGCCCGTGCGGATAACCTGGTGCGGGTCCTTGTACTGGTAATTGAGAATAGTGGGGTTGACTGTCCTCTAATCGTGCTCTTTTTGCGAGAGGTGAGCTCTTGTCCCCTTGTCCCTGACGAGAAACACCGTTGCTGTTGCTGCCTCCACCATTCGCACTACTGGCATTTCGTTTGGAAGGGTCCCCACCGGCACCCCAGCTAACTTGACGATCCATGATGGAATCAGCGAACTTTCTACTCCTGCCTTAGACACTGACGGAAGGTACTGCTTTTATTTGTCGCGCTGTTCTTCCTATCTTGCCTCTGACTCTGTAGTGTGGGCTGATGTTTGATGTTTGATGATTGATAGGTGGTGAGGGAAGGCAGAGGGGAATTGTCGAGAGGATTTTGGTGATTGACTTTGCACAAATAATGATTGTTGTTTATCTGCCTGCTAATAACACCCAATCGAAACTTAATTGAAGAATCACCAATACAAATCAGGATATTGAAACGTATATCTCAGAATGGGTAAAGTGCTAATATCTTAAAATAATTTTTAAAATGCTGTGATGCTGAATTTTGTGCTATTTGCTCGTAGTATTTTGTGACTGCTGTTGTGAGCCAAGCAAAACAACCAGCTGGCCGATCAGGCTCGTTTTCGTTTTGTCACAGTAGAAAATACGACGTAACTCATTCTTGAGTACAACCTACCTACTACTCGAATAGTACCCCTCCAACAACCACAGCAAGTAGGTTGTGCCTTTTACATATCCCAGCTACAAGCTGCTGACTAGGGTCGTCGGAGAAGCAAGAGGAAACTTCGCATTTAGTACCAGTAGTAGTAGTAGGTGAAGTAGGCCCGTTTGAGTAGACACTTTAGAAAGCGTACTGAGTTGGTGATCGACCCAGCTATCAATACCCTAGGTGTTTCGAGTCTAAAAGACGCGAAGCTTTAGCAGCAGCAGTAGCAGCAGCAGCAGCAAAAGGTTTTTTCTTGTTAGCCTCAATGAGACCGTGCTGGTTGCCTGTATTACTAGAGGAGCGAACATAATAGTTCTTTCCAAGTTCTTCGTTTGTGAGCTAAATGTTTTCTTTTCGCTGGAGTGTCCGAACGAATCCCATCCGTGTCGATGTAGGCCACCCCTGCAGCGCCTTTATTGGCATCACAGAAACCAAATAGTGGTTACAAAGTGTAACTCGAGTAGCCGTATGTGCCATTCCTGCGTTCGCCGGAGTCTGCCTTTCGTCGAAAGAAAGACAGAATATTCAACAAATCATCATCTTCGGAGGGAGGTGAATGAGTTGGGCACTTACAATAGTAGCCAGATCTTCTGTTTCCTAGCTAGGACGTACGTGCAATCGCTTACCCGAGCCCATAGCTAGAAGCGGGGCAGTCATGGAGTTTCCCTCTAGAAAGAAATCTTACCGCGCATTGTGGTTAAATGGGCGACTGCAGGCGACAACCAAAATGGTTTTCTTTGCATCTTTCTGATGAACGATCTCGTTCGTTCTTACAGGTCAGTTAAACTCCAATATTCAATTTACGGCACTGTTGGAGCAGGTTTTGAGGTACCTACCTTCATTCTAGCCAAGATAGTCGTCTTTCACCAATGATACGTACAGTAGTACGCAACACACAAGGCAACCAGCGCCGAACTTCAAAGCCTTTGTAGTTTCTTAACACCAAGGCATATTGCATGCGCTTAAAACCAAGGGCATATTGCAGGCGCTGATCTTGGCGCCAACATAATCAGGGCGCGAAGATGGATCATTGCCGTTGTCTACACTCTCACATTTTTCGCAACAAATCAAACAAAACTACTGTACCTTTATCCGGAGTTAAGAACAAGGAATATTATCTTAAGCTTGGTTTTCGTATAACTTTCAGGACCAGAAAACAGTAGGCTATGTCATCGCAGACGAAGAGGCTGGTAACTCTGTTGCTGGTACTGTTCTTGATCAACTGCACATCCTATTTTGGAGCAGCCTCGGCAGCAGGTGCAATTCGACGCAAACGCAAGAAAAAATATGTGATTGCACTTCCTTTGAGCAGCGAGAGCTCCCATACGAAGCCCCACGCCTATCACACAAATTACTTGCAAGCAGTGAATACGAAATATCTTGCTCGAAAATTGAAAAAGAAATCAAACACTGGGAATATGATGTCGAGGAGCAGCAGCAGCATAAAATTAGAGCGCAGTCGCGCAGGGGATCACCAAACCTATGAACTTTACAGAAAAATCGACTACGGAAATGGCAGTAATGCCGTTGGTGCCGTGGAACCGCCTACTGCTATGGATTGGGACAACATGAGCAACGAGGAGTTGGAAGAGGTTTTCTTTGAAATTCAAATGCAAAGGCAAGGGTCTTATCCCTCATCACCTACCACTGGTGGTTCTGATACCGAGGAACCCAGCAGCTCAACTACGACCCCCCGTCCAACTCGCCGCCCATCACTTTCTCCTGAAGCCCGTCCCGATTCTGGTGGATCTGTACCTTCAGCTCCTTCGACGCCATCGTCTCCATCGGCTCCAACAGCCCCATCGACCCCTTCAGCTCCATCCACCCCGTCAGTCCCAACAGTCCCATTCAATCCTACTACCCCAACTACGCCAGGGTCGTGTGAAGATATGAGTCGTCAGGACGGTCTTATCATGGCACTAGAAGGCATCACGGAGGAAACAACTCTGATGAATCCAGATACCCCACAAGGCCTGGCCTTTCTGTGGTTGGAAGAAATTGACCCTCTCCAAGTCGATCCCTGCACCTCCGATCAATTAGAACAACGATACATTCTGGCCACATTTTATTACGCCACGAATGCTAATGGGAGTTCTTGGACGTCTGCTACGGGATGGCTGACAGAAGCTGACGAGTGTTCGTGGATGGGGGTCACTTGTCAAGGTGGACAGGTATCGGGTATCGAATTGCGTACGTGCCTTTTTTGTTCTTTCCTTTACTTTTTTACATTTGTTCCTTTGCAGACCAAAACCAGTCTCAACTCATTACAAGCTCCCCTCTGCCTGTTCTTACATGACACATCATGACAGCTGAGAATAATCTGGATGGGTCACTTCCTCTAGAGCTCAGCTTCTTGTCTTCGCTCTCTGTGTTGGATCTTCCCGGCAATTCCCTGAAGGGCGATCTTGTACCAATGCCAGCTACTCTCACCTTTGTGGATCTGGAAATGAATCGTATGAGAGGGGCACCATTTGACGCTTTAGCTGGATTGAGGAACTTGGAAATTGTCCATCTGTCAACGAATGGATTCACTGGTATCATCCCGAGTGACATCGGAGAATGGTCGGCACTGAAAGAACTTTGGTTTGCCGACAATCGTTTTCAGGGAGCAACCATCCCGAGCGAAATCGGCAAACTTGAAAATCTGAAGACTTTGTTTCTTTACAATGCACAAATCGGTGGTTCTATTCCTTCCGAGATTGGAAATATGGACCTTGAAGAATTCCTCGCCAACAACAATCAACTGTCAAAAGAAATTCCCCCGGAATTTTACAACAACAAGGGCCTCACTCTACTTCGACTGGATAGCAACTCGTTGTCTGGAACCATCTCCAGTTTGATCGGCAATCTTGTGGATCTTACCGATGTTTTCTTGAGCAACAATACCTTATCAGGTACTTTGCCTGTCACACTACTGCGGCTGACATCCCTCGGTAAGTTTGTTAGCACTACTATTCTTCCTATTTGATGAGTGTTCCATTCTCAACACCTAGTCTCGCTTTTTGTGACATTTCTACTCTTCCGATTTGTCATTCCTCTTGCACAGTCAATATTCTCCTGAATGACAACAAGCTCGTAAGTCACTTTGCCCATTTGCGAAACTTTATGCATTTCCTTTGGTGATTTCTCGTTAAAATCTAACCCCTTCGTTGTCTGCTCTGTTTGCACAGTCCGGGTCAATTCGAGACGACTTTGAAAGCTTCAGCTCGCTCGATTTTGTGGATTTCTCAGCCAACTTGTTCACGGGAAGTCTCCCTAGCTCTATATTTGATCTGCAAAATTTACGCTTCCTGTATTTGAGCAACAATCAGTTCGGTTCCACTTTACCGGAGAACTGGGGAAATGCGGCAATGTTGAGAGACATATTTCTTGACAACAACTCTCTGGAGGGCACTGTGCCTGAAATCTCACCAGGAGACTTTTCTCGGCTAACAGAGCTCTTGTTGAATGGGAATCAAATTACTGGTTCCATGGCCGCTTCTGTTTGTGAGCTTCGAACAAGTGCGCTCTTGGAGGATCTCTGGACTGACTGTGCGGGGTCACCACCGGAAATTCAGTGCCCCTTGCCATCGTGTTGCACGTTTTGCTTTCAATAACTCAACAAATGACTTAATTTCCAACATCCGGCTGCCGGTGGAACGTCGATATATGGCCAGTAATTTCTGAGTATTCCCGCTTTGCTCCACGGTAAGACTGTGCTGTCAGGTGAGCTGCAACTCCCCATTGAAGGACGCGAGCATCTTTTACCGAGACTAGTTCTATCCAAAGGAAGGACAATTCCCGTTACCAATCCTATGCTTAATCGTATGCTCAGTATGCCGGAATCCTGTGGGATCGTTGATTTCTATGTCGATTGAGGGATGAACTGTGGGACGACAGTAGAATGAAATGGACAACGATTCCATTAGAAAAAAAGAGACACTGACAACTAATATTTAATCCTGTTTTAATAGTAGTAATGGCTAAAGTAATATTACTCGTATATATCATCATTATGAAACCAGGTATTCACCTCAGAAGGAAGAACATTGGTTAGAAACCCAATGTTCGGCATGGGCATCACAGCGGAGGAAAAGTGACCAGAGCCTATCGTACACCCCGCAGGTGTACAGGTTTGTTGCCTTGCTCCTTTGCTGCTCAAAAGTACCGTGTGTGGTATAAACGTAGGAATGTGTAGATAATAATAATATTATACATATGACGGATGAAAATCGCTCACGAGCAAAACCAGGCAGGACCAAGTTTCATCAAACCGCTTTGGATGGACTCGAGCCTGCGTTTGTTCCATGAATTATTATCATCGTCATATATAAATATATGCGTATATAGAAATAGAGCTTGCTTTGAAACTCATCTTGTGTAGTGTGGTGTTGGTATAAGGCCAATAAAAAAGAAGAAAGGCAATGCCCCACTTTGGCAGAATCCAACATCACAAGGGTCATGTAGAATGGTGCTCATTCCGGTTCTTTTCTTCGTGCGTCGGATCACACACTCTTGCTATTATTTGTTTGTTCGGACTCTCAACCGGTAATCTTGCCAGCCTTGTGGGCACTCTGTTCCAATTCCGTGTTGGACAAGAGTCCGGCCCTGCGGGCCGCGTAGCCAATGATAACGCCCCGTTTCTTTGCCGATTGGACGTATGACTTGAAGTAGCATCGGATCCGATCGCGTACCGTAACAAAGGAGAATTCGGAATCATCAAAGACGTACCCGTGTTCTGCCGCCAGTTCCAACAATCGCTCCGTGAGCCTATTGTTGTACTGCTTTTGTTGGACGGTATAATTGAGAGCCGAATGACGCAAGTACTCTTCCCGATTGGCAATCAAGAAGGCTTCCAACTGTTTTGCCGCCATCAAAAGAAAGCAGTGTAAGCAACAACAAAAGAAATGTGAGTTTCTAAGAATTGCCAGCAAGCAAGCAAGCCGAAACCCGCAGGTGATTGCGAACCAATACCACGAGAGCAGCCAGTCTTAACGCACCTCGGGATAATTCTTCCAAGAAAACTTTTTCCGCAAAATTGTCTTGATGGTCTTTCCCTTGGGAACTTTGACGGCCTTGAGAGACCGTTTCGTCGTGTCCGTGGTGGAATGAGAATCATCTTGCTGCTGCTGCTGCTGCTGTGACGTCGAAGTCAACTTTTTGGTTGTCACAGCCGCGGCGGCCGCCTTGGCGGACAATCGACGTTCTCGTTTGGCCTGTTGAGCCTGGCGATGTCGATGGCGACGACGACCGCTACCACCACTACTGTAGTTACCAGCAGCGCATGCCTTGTTGGAGGAGATCTTGTTGGAAGTCGTCTTGTACAAGACGGGCGTACTGAGAGGAGAAACCAAACGAGCTGCATTACCTCGACTCGACAAAGTCGCTGTCATGACTCGCTTTGGTGACTCTGGACTGTCAATCGAAACAGCACGGGCTCGCTTCTTGTTGAAACTGTACGATTCCGTGTAAGAAGAATCGCTCGAATCTTCATCTTCGTCTTCCGAGTCTTCGTGAGCATCCGAATCTGTCGTCGACGACATCTGGTGTTGCTGCTGAGTTCGTTGAACTCCATAGTTCCAGAGACCATACTTGGAGGTGCTGGCAAGACCTGCGGTAGTAGAAGTGATAGCAGAAGAAGAAGCAGGAAAGAGAGGAAGTTTCGGAAAGTTCTGGAGAATTTGATCTTCTTGTTCTTCTTCGTCTTCTTGCCACAGAATTGGCTTCTTGCCCATAGCCTTGACTTCATTCTCGGCAATGCTAGACACGGACAGCAACAGTGCCGCTTCCTGTTCCATGGCATCAGGAGCAGCAACAGCAGGAGGAGATGGGGTTTTCGGGTGCACCATCATGGGATCGGCTTCGTTGCCAAAACTGACAGTTCGGCTCTTGATGACGGGACTGCTACAGCTACAGTTAATACCAGAGGAAGGAGCAGGGATACCAAAGCCATGGAGAAGACTAGAAGGAGCTTTGAGTGGGTTCATGTTGTTGGTAATTGTATTATAGTTACTAATGTGTTATGATTAAATAATATGACACTTTATAAGGTACTTGGAGTAAGCTAAATGCTACGAAAGAACAAATGAATGCCGATGGAAATCAAGGCGAAAAATTACGCAGTAGCGATTTTTCCGAGTCCGAAGCTCTCCGATTGATCACATCATACAGTGCTAACTACTACTAGCTAGCTACTAGTAGAGTACTACAGTAGTAGCTAGCTACTCATAAAACACTCATCAGTAGACTAGTTCTGCTCTTGTCTTGATGCGAGTGATGTCAACCCACTCAATAGCTATAGTACTGTCTATCGGCAGCACAGCACGTCACGTCACACACACCTTTGTTCTGTCTACTCCCTACTACCTGGTACTCTAGTTTACTTTCTTTACACTACCAAACACTGTACTCTCTAGCTAGGTACTGGTAGTCGGCCAGTTCATTCGATTCTCAATCAAAAACCAGAAGCAGCAAAAGAAGTCAGAAGAAAATGGTGTCATCATCATTATAAACAAGTCAACCAGTCAATCAACTTATCCCCCTTCAAACGATATTTCCCCCCTCTTTCAGAGTATGCACGACACGAGTATTTCCATAACAAAATAAAGTGATTATGAGGATTCAGATAAACAACGATCCTACCTACCCCCTCTTTACCCCCCAATATCGCGCGGTCCAGCAACTTGAAGTCATCAGGTGATGCTAAAATAGTAGCATAGAACTCTGGATCTTTGTTAAATAAGTGCGCAGTTCCTACATAAACACGGATCCAATATAAGGGAACCATACATCAGAGGGAGAAGAATCTGTACCAGGCACGTTTGATGGATTCTTTTTTCCCTTCTTCTCACTGTTGTGTGTTTGTGCGTGCGGGCTTCAGATGAAAGGGAATGTAAAAAGTGGGGTCAAGTGTGTGATCATATTATTATTACTATTATTCTCGTGCTTTGGAATCTACTCTACATTAGTTGCTACTACGTTTCTCATGTTTTTAAGAAGTTAGCAGTACGTAGTTTTCATGATTATTATTATTTGGAATCTGCAGCAGCCTGTAGTATTATTTTTTTATGTATTGCAGGAGAGCTGCCAATTCATACACGCACATTCTCTCTCACTCACTGACTCACACACACACAAATTCGCTATTTTGATTACCAGATAGGTGACTTGGTCCTAGGTATTTGAAGGCTTGGTCTCTCCCCTATCAAAGTCACCTATTTCTTCCTACCTGCCTGTGCCTTTGCCACGGTTTTTGAAGACGGTTTTGATTACCATTACTGCTCGTTCGACCTCGATATGGTGCACGCACAACAACTTTTTTTTGGTGTTTTGTCGAAGAACGATCGAGGTGGGTAAGAAAACAGCGACTGGCTGGTACGATTCGTTGGATCCGTACAAATCTTCTTGATATTTGGCCATGGCCGACATGATTTTGTAGGAAATTTCTTGCATTGTATTTCCGAAGCATATAGACTGCAATATTTCCTTGAACGAAATAATGTTGTGAACTTGCTGTAAGGTTATCAGTGGACACATAAATGGTGATTATACTTTGATTTTTTGACAAATTTTATGCCACCAATGAGAGAAGGTTTGGCGTGGCGTGATGATGCGTAATGGTACTAAACCAGTGTATAAGTAAGAAATGACAGTTTTCTACGAGTGCTAAAAACTACCACCAAGGAGATTAGGAGAAGAAAAACGTCTCACAAGGCAGTATGAATCAATCAAACAAATCAGTAGTTTTTCGATCTATTGGACTCGATTTCGAACTGACAACACCAAGAATTGTAGAATTCGCTCACGCTCACGTTGGAAGGACGTCGATCTCTGGTTTTGAAAAATCCATGCATTTTGCACCATATCTTTTACGCTGGAGACGTATAGCTAAAATCGGCAAGTGATGCTTCAGCCAAGGAAGTGCTCGAGTAAGGTGCCTTGCAATAATAGTTTAGAGGAAGGTCGCGTGGATATCACTATTAAAAGTATTTTGTAATAAAGCAGTTTGCAATTACGTATATTTATAGTAACTTGTTGGCTTTGTTACAAGGTCAGGTCACGCAAAAAGAAAGGTCACTTATTCGCTCTCTTCTCTCACGGGGAAACCAGGGGCGACATTAAGCATGGCCGGGGTATCGGGAGGAACGGGACCTTCAATACCACAACCAACACCGGGCAAGGGATGCGCTGGGTACATCGTTTCATCCATGGGAGGTGCATAAGGCACACCATACATTGGTGGGCTATCAATCGGGAACGACATAGGAACTTGGGCAGGCATCGTGGGGGACACAGGAGGATACGAGTACATGGGAGCAGGCGATGCTACATAGGAAGCTGCTCCGCCATAAACGCCATGTTGATAGGCTGGATAGTAGCATGGAGCATACATGGGGTAGGTGGGACCTGTCGCCGGAGCAGCCATGTATGCGGGGCCATAATGGCCGGCAGCGGAGACAGGATCGGGTGTTAGGTGCTGGAAAGATAGTCCAGCGTTCTTTTGCTGTCGGCGACCAGGTCCACGGCGATTATTTCGTGAGCCTTCCTTAGGCTCCGCGGCTTTGACTTCGCAAGTCTTACCGCGCATAACCAAGCGTCCGACTTGGGGCTCCTGCACGCTGCTGGGGTCGGCTCCTTCCTCCTGTCCCATACTGAGCAGTTGAGAAGCAACCTTGGGGTCGTCGTAGGTAACGAAGCCGAAACCACGAGATCGTCCAGTTTCTCTGTCCCACATAACAACCGAGTCCACAATCACACCAAATTGGCGGAAAAATTCGTAAAACTCCGCTTCCGTTACTTTATATAGCAGAAGAACGAGAGATATGCGAGAGAAATCTTAAAATGAGAGAAATCCGAAAATATGCTGAGTCGTCACAACTGTTTTTGCGACTCACCGTCTTGAGGGAGCCCCCCGACAAATAACTTGCGATGATCCTTCTTGGTGGGAGAAAACTTAGTGGGTGCCAGCTCGGTAGCAGCACCATTTCCTTCTTCTCCTTCCATCGTGTTTGAGAGCTCCTTTTCAAAGACAATCTTTTTTTCTTGCAAAACAACTGGAGCCCCCGAAGTGGAAGGAGGTGTATTGCTCCTTGTTCCTTGCTGCGGATTCGAATTGTCATTAGTATTTCCAGCAGAAGGGGTAATGGTCATGGTTGGGTTGGCACTAGTAGACATGGGTTCCAAAAAGCTCAATCAAATTCAGTTGCTGATAAGTGCTGATAATAGGAGAGTCTGAGTCACGATCCAAGGGTAAGTTGGTCAATTTGCTACTTTCTGCATTACAAGAGATCAATTTGAAGTCCTGGAATGCCGCTTCTTCTCTTTAAACGGCCCTGCAGATTAAAATAAGATTAATTGAAATAATAGTTATTGAGCAGGAAGTTGAGACACATACTCGATGGGGTTGAAAGTTGAAACAAGTGTATGAAGTATGAACGTATGTACCAGTACGAAGTTTTGCAGGGCTCAAAGATTGCACGTAGAAACCAGTACTCATCACACGAGTGATGTACCCCACTTTTTCATTGCAGGGATGACCCAGGATCGGTCTCTCCTCTCCAATCATTACATCCCGATATCATTGTCAAACCCTTGCAAACTTGCCTTTCAATAAAATCAATCGATATAATAAATTTCTATAAAGGTTTATCAACACCGCAGGGTTGTTGTGCGCTTTTTAAGGAGGAGGGGCGGTGAGGTTGTTTGTTGCAATGAAGAAACTGAATTTCTAAAATTGAGAAGGGAATGCTTCTTGAATTGGCTGTTCGCTCTCGTGAAAGTAATCACTACCTACGGTACCATAACATTAGACTCTGCTATACCTGGTACGGTAGTCTATCCGCGGGCGGCACGTTTGGCTTTGAAATATTTATCATGGATGTGACGTAGCCTCGGTCATATTAATCATCGCCAATTGAGGTGTCGCAAAGACAAATATTATTTATGAGCTTTTCGCTAGCCAGCTCATTCCGAACGACAAGAAAGGATTCGATTGGTTAGGAAGTCATCCTTCCGTCTCTAGATATTTCAGGACTTTTGCTTATTATAAGTTTTTAAGGACATGATTGGCTGGATGAAAGTGACGTATAATGATGCAAGAGCGTCTGAGCAAGCGTGCAAGCGTGTTTGGATCACAAAGCATCTCGAAGCGGCTCAATAGATCCAGGAGGAGCTGTCTGAAAGTGGCATCCAGTGCCATTGTCCTGATCCCCATTACTAAGAAATTTCAGTGTTGTTTACCGGCACCTAAACAATATCCCCGGAGCTCCATGGCGATGCTATTTTTCTACCAAGCCTTCATGTTCTCTCACGAGCGGTATGATCGCTTCTGATGGAATTCTTTTCTGAAGATGAATGGGAATCTTCTCCTTGTGCGCGCAACTCAAACCAAGAAGCAAGGGCCTTCTGGATGTCGAAAATCAAGAAGCGGTGTAGAATAGAGACCATGATGTTGACAATATGAATCTTTTCGACCAACGCCAAGTAGCAAATCGACTAACTGCTTGTATGGTTAGAGTCAGCTAATGCTACCTAGTTTCCCTGTGTATCTACACTAGCAGCTCGACCATTATTCTAGCTAGCAGTAAGACAGTTCAACTTTTTCCTCTCTTTGTAGTCTGCTCTTCCCCTACCTCGTGTGTTGCATGCTTATTAGCAGCACATTAGAACGAGCGAACAAGCAAGCAATCGTCTTCGAGGAGGATCAAAATATATACCAGACTTTGCGGATATTAAGCTCAAATTCATGGAGTTTGCTGTTGCTTCCTTCTTGATAAGATAGCTTCTATTTGTTCAGATGGGCAGGATGAGTGATGGCTTTTTTTGGTTTTGGTTATAGCTCACCGTACATTTCTTTTACTTTCTCGGCTGTGGATGTTGCTAGATATGGAGTATTGAATTCGATTACTGGAGTAAGCAATTAATAGTAGGTCGTCTGAGTAGTTGGTTGTTCTCATTGTTCAGTGTCTAGCTACTTGCTAGCTACTAGACTAGTAGTAGTGTAGTAGGCCAACCAAACAACTAGTAGTGGTAGGGTCTATCATCATTCAAGTCGCAACTCAATCGTTGCTATTGGTAGGTGGAGTCTCAAAGACGGATGACAACCGGCGAGAGCAGACCGTGACCCGACAGGCTCGTCGCGGGAAAAAGAGGGGCAAAGTTATTTTTCTCGTCACAAAAATCCATATTCCGTACTAGTGTACCAGGTACTAGCTAGTAGCTAGTGGTATTACATAGAAGTAGCCTTCATAAAAAACCGAGAGAGCATTGAAAGTTTACTACGGTAGTAGACCTAGTCCTTGTCCTTACTTCTTGTCATTGAACACTTACTTTGTCTCTTGCCGAGTAAAATTAATTTCTGCATGTCGACGAAAGTAGTCAAGGCCGAGAATGTAAGTTATTGGTGAGGTCCGTGACCGAGATGATTCTTTCTTCTAGTAAACGTTAACGAAGAGCAAAATCGGTGCTGGTGAGAGGTGAGAGTGCGAATTGCTGGTGAGCCATTCTTGGCTACGTAGATTTTCTACTACGTTGGGGCGCGGAGAGTGAGATCAATACACAGTATCCAGCAACGCTGAATCTCCTCGATCACCAACTCTTCAGAATTTCTTTTTGGAAGCCATGTATAAATACCGGCTCTCCTTAAGCTTGACAGGGAACCACAGCTCTTTTTTAAAAGAGCTATCATTATTTGGTCGGATGCCGGGGTGATCGCTGCCGGATGCCGAATATAATCGTCATTTTTCAATGCTTTATCTCACGCTATTCGTTGCCGTTATTATTTTTCATGTCTTCTTCATCCGTTAATCCTCTCTTCAAAACCACCGACCATCTCATATTGCTCTCTGTCCTCAACTCCATTATCTTAATTATCCATTCTGCATTCGTTCTCAAATTAAATTAAATTAAATCATATTCAAACCCTTACCTGTACACCTTACACCTTACACTCAACATACGAATCACCTTGCCACCTTTCAACGCACATATTCGATCTACTTTCAGATGGAGATTGCAAAAACCTCGGCTAAACCTGCTGCTGAGGCCAAAGCAAGTCGCAATGGCCACAATGGTGCACGTGCCAAGAAAAGCACTCCTCTGACTGCCAAGACCAGCTTAAGCGGACATTCGTCTTCTAACCATAACGATAGCAACAGCAACAGCGACAACAAAGGAACGGAAAATAAGGATACTAGGAACACAACTGCTGCCACTGCTGCTACTACTACCAGTACACCAAAGGAGAAAGGGAGTGCCAAGCAAGATGGCTCCAAAAGCCCACGAATTCCTCGAGGTACCAGTAAGACCTACTTGGAGCTTGTTCACGAAGCAATCGTGTCGCTGAAAGATCGGTCCGGGTCGTCGATTCCAGCCATTTTGAAGTTTTTGGTATCCAAATATCCCAACTTGGAACAGAAAGATAACCCTGCCAACCGATTCAAAAAGAATGTCATGACGGCCTTGAAATCCGGAATTAAAGCGGGTCGCTTTGAAAAGCTCAAATGTTCGTACAAAGTCAAGGCCGAATTCAAAAAGAAGCAGGCCGCCGCCGCTAAGAGGAAAAAACAGCAAGAAATAAAAAAGCGAATGGAGACCAAGAAGAAGGAACAAGCAGAGGAGAAGAAGATCAATAAGGATCCTCTTCAAGCCAAGATTGAGCGTCTTTGCAACAAAGATCCCACTTCCGACGAATTGAAAAAGCTTTTGTCCGAGAAAAAGAAAAGGGAGGAAGCAGATGCTCGTAAAAAATACGTTGCTGAGCGTCTTCGAAAGCGTCGATACCCCATTGAAGATACCAAGCTGCATCTGGAAGACAAGGAATTTGGAGTCAAACCTCCAAAGGAAGTCGGACCCAGGCCCCAGTTGCCATTCTTTTTCCATTTAACCGAAACGGATGATCGGAAAACGAATCGCGGCTACGCGGCGGCTGCTTCCAAAGCGGAAAATGTCGAGCAGGATTGTCGTGGATTGGTGTCGGATATGTTGCAAGTGTACCACTTTTTTCGTGGCGATGTTCATTATCAGGGATCTGGTAAGGCGACGTCTGGGCGCGAGATTGTACCCGCCTTTACACTGAAGCATTTGGTCTACGCCGTCGATGACATTTTGAATGGAACCGCCAAGCGAACTCGTATGATACCTCCTTTGATTGTTCATTTATTTGTTACATGCTTGCAAATTTTGACAGCGCCTCCCGACGAAAACATCGTTGAAGACGACAGCTACCCCCGACGACAATTGCAGAAAGATTTTGCCACTCACTTGAACGGTGCCTTGTCTCCCACTAGCTGGGCGGATGTATGTTTCCTTTACATGGATGCATTACACCGCCATTCAACCACTGATGCTTCGGTCGCAAAAAATGTGTTGCAGGGTCTGCCAATTGATACCGATTATTTGCTGGGTCTGAAAGACGAGGAAGTAGAATTACCATTCACTGATCTTCCTTCTGGATATAAAGGATATTTTGGACAACCAGAAGGCTCCCTCGCCCGAGCCCACAGCAAATTGGATCGAATGGATCCGTGGCTCTTGACTGCGGAAGAGCTGATGGCACTGTTGCGTGCCCTCACCGATGATGTGCTCTCTCGAAAGCCAGAGATCAGCGAGGACATTTCCCATCGAGAAGAAGCCATGTACGAGCTCCTCAAAGCAAAGAGAGCAGCGGACTCCAAACTGCGCAAAATTCGTCTGGCATACGAAGGTCCCAAAGAACCCAGACGGGTTAGACCAACTGCTGCTGGTGACGACAATGCTAAAACGGAAAGGAACAGTGACGACAAGACCGACGAAATCGGAAAAGCTTTCGAGGACGGAAACCAGGAAGACAGTGAAAAGAAAGTCGAAGAGTGGAAGCCCACTGCAACCAAGAAGCAATTTCTAGCCGCGGAGAAGGCCCAGCAAAAGGCTAGTGATGCTTACGAGAAGGGCGTACGTAGCCTTATGGCCCGCACAGAGCCAGTTGGATTTGACCGCAATTTCAACGGGGTCTATTGTTTTCGGCACGATCCTGATGTACTGTATGTCGAAATGGTCAAGCCGTCCACGAGTCCGGAACACAATCTTCTAGGGGACATGCTTCCAAAGAAAATCGCCTGGCACGTCATTACAAAGAAGTCGGTCTTTGATCAGTTTGTAGAGAGTCTCGATTTACGGGGGAAACGTGAAAGGGCACTTTATGAGGATCTGGTTGGTCCTCAGGGTTCACATCAATCTCTTCGACGCTTTCTACACGACGATATAAAAGAGCGAGCGGACGCTGCCTCGCAGTTGAAGGAAAAGGAAAACTTGAAGCGGAAGCTTGAGAATGCAAAGCTGCGGTGCGATGAAGAGGAAGGGCGCCGAAGTGGAAGACTTGCTGGTCAGGCAGAGAAAGAGCTCGTGGAAATCGAAAACGACATCAACAAGTTGGAGGAGAAGATGAAGAGTGGAGCTGTTAAAGTGGAGTACGACTACCACGAGCTGACAGGGCTGGACCTCTTAAAGAGCTACGATAAGGCTGGAAGTGTCGAAACTCGCAGAACCCGTGAGAAAAAAGTTGCAGCTACCGTCAACACTTTTGATTCCATGCAATGTAGTAAATTGTACAGTACCGGCAACATTGACGGTACTGGCTTTGTCGGCATGCTGGTGGCCAAGATGCTTGAAATCGAAGGGACTTGTAACGAATTGATACCGTGGGACCGTACTGATGTTACTAGAAGTACATGGATTTCGGACCTTGAGAACCTCGTCGTTGCTTGGAACAGTGCAAGTCCTTCTGAAGCAGGCCCATCCGATGCAGCAACTCAAGCGTCGTCCTCTCCCAAACAATGGGCGGGTGGTGCAAACGTGATTACACCAATGATAGACGTATCGACAAGCAAAAAGAAGCGACCGTCCACTGGGGAAACCTCCGATGCTAAGCGAGCGAAAGTGGAGATCGATTCTTCTTCGCAACATTCTTCTCTTACAGTTTCCCAGGCGGTTTCGAAACTCCGAGTAAGTCTGCAGCTTAAATGTTTGATAGTGGATTTGCACGAGGCGAAAAGTGCAGAAGAATTGTGATCTGACAACCCTCTTGGTAACTTTTATCCGTATTTGCAGGGTCCTTTGCTATACTTGGAGAGACGCATTTTTGAAATCACTGGTCTTGCTATGGCCGCAAAGGATTCCCACGATGCCGACGACAACATGTCAGCTGACGGGGAAGCCGAGGACGCCGACCAAAAAGACAGCAAAGAAAAGCGAGCCTGGAAAAAGATTATCCACAAGATGAGATTTGAACCCTCCAAACGTCACACTATCATTCGTGAAATGGTTGTTGCCGCAATTGCTGCAGCTCGCAAATCGCAGTTAAAGGCTGTAGTCAGTCAGTTGCGAGCTGCTTTACTTGAGTTCCATCCCAATGCAGCAGGGGCTTGCAAAGCATCAGCTTTAAAGGTCTTGGAGAGCCACGGCGGTTACGAATATGATGACGAGGATGACGAGGACGAAGAAGACGCAACGGACGAAGCTGCTGCCGATAACGAAGAACCCGAGATACCTTCGTCACTTTGTGCCGAGGCTGTAATTATCAATAGCAGCTTGGACGGGATCGAAGACGCTGGTCACACTGACTGGGTGGACGCAGTCAAATCTGCCCGCACGTTGTCCCGCATTGCCTGTCTCGTGACAGCCTTTGCTGTGCGTGCAAAGGAAAAGCTAAATAAGATGCAAGAGGAGCAGGCTGATCTACTGAAGGCTGTTGGTGTTTGGGAAAAGGAACACGAGCGCCACTTGAAGAACGTGTCGAAAAGCAACGCGGAGACTGTAGCGAAGAAGCCTAGCAGCTACGTAGTTTCCGAAGTGTGGGCGAATGTCAGCTTTTCGGATGAGATTGTCATGGTGAAGGTGGAACCTTATCCTTGGTGGCCAGCTAAGAAATGTTTCGCTCGAGACACAGCTTTACGTTCTTCCTTGGAGACTGTCGGTCGCTGGTTGGTCTCGTTGATAGGTGAAAATGGTGGGTTGCGTGTTGTGGAGACAACTATGGTTCGCCCCTTCACGGGTACATTAGTAGAAATAGAAGAAGGCCTGGATATGAGCGATGTCACCAAAGAAATCAAAGCACAGCTGGATGATTGCATGGCCATGGCTCGTCGCGTCCTGCGCAGCCGCAGTAAGAATGGGACCAAGTAAGTTGACCGCATAAATTCTGTGTAGAGGGAGCTCCGATTTATTTGCTACTACAAGTATAGGTAGTAGTCCAAATCAGCAGCTTTGTAGGGTTACATTTCCTGACCTATGAGCTTGTACTACAAAATAGCAACTTAACTTCTTCCTATTGTCACAGTTCCTGTAGTAGCCGAATGACTGCCACTATGATTAGTCGTTTAGCTCTCCTCGCCTGCAACACTATGTGATTGCCATTGCAAGGAGAACTCGGATTTATAGAAGGGCCACAATATACGACTGATTACAACTACCAGGTAACATACAGAGATCCAAAGGATGAGCTCACCGGAGCCAAGACGGCGGTAAGTCGAGGACACATGGACGCCTTGAATCGCTCCTGGAAATCGTTGACTCCCTATCATAAAGCGTTCATTTGTTCCATACTTCGACCCAGTCGAAACTCTCAATCCGTCAAGGCATCCGTTGAATACACAGCTACAGAATAGACTAATAGACTACTACTAGACTACTGTAGGACTCGAAGAAAAACAGTAATCGTACCTGGTAGCTAGCGGGATATCGTGACTAAATGGAGACCGGTGTGAGGCGTCATCAATTATTTTGTCTACCTCTTCCACGCGTATGGTTGTTGTCCCTGATGCCAAAGAAGCAATCTGCCTTCTCTTTTCGCCCGTTCGAGGCAGATGCGAACAATCAACCACCTTGCCTTGGATTTTGTTTTCGTTCCCTCATCCCACATCACACACATTACACATTACACATCGCACATCGCACATCGCACATCACACAACATCAATCCGATCTTCACAAAATAACAAGTACAATTAACGAGTAGACACTACTCTATCATACGTACTAAAGTCCAACTGTACGAATAATAATTGACTACTCGAGCAACTAAGCTACAGCACGTCTACAGTACGTACAGGTACGCCACGAAAGTACACGAAAGCAACCATCAAAAAATAGCATGACGATTCGGGTGGGTCAAGAACAACTTCACGCAGAACAAACCAAACACGCTACCACCACCACAACAGCTGCAAGCGCCAGCAACAGCACCAACAGTAACAGCAACAGCAGCATTACCAAGGACGATTTATGGAAGAATGCTGAATTAAAAACCCTCAAGAACAATGCTAGTTGGATTGTGGAAATGACAGGTATGGACAGTAAGACGCACACGGTGTATGCTCGTGCCGTACCGACTGCCGATTACATCCCTTCCAGTCACGTCAGTCCAACCGTCCGCGAAGTCGTCGAGAGTGTGGTGGACATTGCGTGGAAGCACGTGGCCAAACATATTTTGGAAGCCAAAGCAGCGATTCAGAAGAGGAAGGGTGGCAAGGAAGTACTGGGACTGGACGATGAAGAAATTTTGCGCATCGATCTGGATCATTGGAATCAAGGAGCTTTTCCACCCGCCGACCAACTTTTGGAATTGGGAGCTGTTTGGCTGGTTAACGAAACTTCTTTTCTCTCTCAAGTCGGCAAAAAGAAAAAACATCCTCACACCAAGAAGAAACGCTTGAGCAAAAAGGAAGATGGTGATCGACAACCGGATTGGAACGATTATGTTTTGAGGGTGCATTACGCTCCCAACCGATTTCATGCCATGGAAGAAGTTGACTGGTCCAAGTATTGTCGTGGACTGTTGCTCGGAGATGACTCGGTTCAGGTCATACTCAAAGGAAAGCAGCTAGCGGCCCACGAGCACGTTCCATTGAGCGGATATCCAGATAAAAAAGATGGTGTCATTGTATACGAGGTACGTGAGATCTTTATTTCGTTGCAACTTTTTATTGGTTTTCTTCAAGATCAACTTACCGTATCAAACGCTGCTTTTTCATTTTAGGATGCCGAACACGGATTCGCCATTCTCAATAAACCAGGAACCGTTCCTGATCATGCGACGGTCAACAATCATGCCGAAGATGTCTTGTCGGCCTTTTCGCAGGTACTTCGCGAAAGAGAAAAGAAATCCAAGGAGGAACAAGGAATCATCCTTCACCATCATCATCACAAGGCAGCTCATGTCAGTTTGCCTCTTCCATTGGACACAGAAACACAAGGTCTAGTTATTATTGCCACCAAACGACTTTTTGGTTCCTACTTGGTCAATCTCGTGGAAGGAAAACATCATGCCATTACCAAAAAATATAAGTGTCTCGTATGCATCAAGAGCCCAGAGGCTATGTTGGGTCTCAATGACTTGCAAGAATCGCGCCGGATCGTTCAGCATTTTTATCATCACAATCCCACGCACAAGCATCATACCAATTTTGTCACGGATATTCCAAAGAACCACAATGCTCACGAATATGGACGATGCCAGCTTCGTATTGCGCACATTGGAACCAATCATGGCTTGTATGCCGCCAACGTTACATCGGATACATCAATCGGAGATGCTCATTTGGCGCAACGTATTTGGGGTCTCGGAGTGCAGAATCACTCCAAGACACCCGCCGAAGACCTGGGTATTTCCTATGTGGCGCAGTTGGAACTCGAGCAAATTGTGGATGCCGAGCAGCTGCATTTGCATTTGAATACTGCCTCTCGTCTGACACCACAGCAGTTGATTTGTGGTCAAATGGCAGCTCTGGGATTTCCTCTCGTTGGAGACTCGGTCCACGGTGGAGGTACCAGTGAAGTCTGGGGACACCGTCACGGATGGAATCGTTTGGCTCTGCAGTGTTGCGAATGGTCCTTCCCAGAACCCTATTGGAGCGAGCCCGTCAGCAGCGTCGCAAAATCGGATGAAAAAGTTGATGCCAATTCCATCGAATCGGCAGACTCGAACGAAAAGGAGAAAGATTCCGACTGGAACGTGGTCACGAAGGCCAAACAAAAAGAACTGAAAAAGGCCACATCGAAAGATTCTGGGTCTACCGCAGAAGGCCACCACCAGAATGGAACGAGACAGCTTCTCGCCTCTGCCGCCAATCGTTGTGCCTTTCGTTTGAATGAAGCTTGGTGGAATCCTTTGCTAGACGAATATCACGTCGAGGGATTCCCCGAGATGGCCAGCGAGATTCATCAGTAGAGAAGTCCATCGTTTCAACAAGCATGACATTGCAGCTCACACAAGTATTACCTGCCTACCTACGTGCTACTTCGATGCACCCAGAAATAAAAATAAACACTTTCACACAATACCGTACCACAAGCAGCAACAACAACAAAAAAGCAACAACAGCAATATTACTATACATTATTTTGCATATCTATGATGGCTATGAAGGTGCAAGACAGTAAAATAGCTATTCCAAATAATGGTGCAATTCTTCTTTAACACCTCATTGATTGTCCACACCTGTGTCTATAAGTCGCCAAGAAGTTGGGAATTCTCTGGCGTAGAATGCTTGCTTGACAGGATAGTAGTGTTGCATGTGATCAAAACGATCCTCCATGGCGTAATACCAGGAATTGTGGATCCCCATTTCGTATCCAGGTTCTTTATGGTTGTCGGCATGGTATCCTGCAGTATACAAAATGAATAATAGTGTACGTGAAATGTAACAAAAGAAGTGGCGGCTGGGAGATTAGAATCTATTCAAGTGCTACAGTGCACATACAATACAAAAACCTCCATGACTTGATCGCGTACCTCGCAAACGATTTATGTAGGCCGTAAAGGTGCTGAACCAGCATCCAAAAAAGGTCCGTCCTCGCGAGGCCACCAACTGATCGATCATTCCGTAGTAATTGGTATTGACTTGCTTTCCCAGAGCCGAAATAAAATCATCCAAAAAGACAACATCGTAATGTTCCTTCAATGGATTGAAAAAACTCTTGTCGCGTTCATCGGTGGCAATGTAAACGGTATCTCCCGGTACCAGTTTGCTTTTGGAAATTTCGTAAATTTTATCGGCATCTAATCGAGTAGCCTTGTACTGAAAGTCTCCTCGTCGAATGTGAAAGGCATCGAATGCTCCATCATTGTTGTTGGGTTGTCGTTGTCGCACACGATTGCGCACTGCTTCCACAACGCGTGCAGCAGCACACTGAATCTCATCAACGTACCGTACATGATCTCGAATAAATCGTTTCATCCACAAATCTTGTTGCCAGCTTTGAAAGAACAGAAAGGCATAAAAGTGCACCAACAGACGAGCATCCAGAGTCGGATCGGTCGGCATATGAACCGATGTTTGTCCCTGTAACAGTTGATTGTAAATACATAGTCGTTTGCGAGAGGCCCAATTTTCTTTCAATCGTTCGAGGGGTGGTGCATCGACCGGTGTTGGTTTGTCCACGTAGGATTCCCATTTGGGCATACCCTTCTGCTGATTGTTTGCTGGTACTAGTATTTGATCGACCAAATCATTGAGAGCCTGTTCGTCTTTTGGATCGGGTGACTGTGGAAAGGCTGCAAGACATTCTTCCGGTGTCCACACAGCGGTATGACTAGATGCTCGTAGGTACGTGTACAATTGTTTGAGTTCCTTGCCGTTGGCTCCATCCCAATTGGTTCGATTGTTGGGTGGAAATGCTACCTTTGTCGTATACCGATCAATCATATTACCCCGCATAGCCACCGTTTCCAGGTATTCTGTCATTGAAATGATGTCCAAACCAACATGTTCGTTGTGAATGGATTCCATGTGAAAGAAATGACTAAAACTAAAGGTCTTTTTTTGTTCTCCGCCGTGTTCTCCTGTATCCTTTCCTAATAGGTAAAATTCTTTTTCGGGTGGTAACACCAATGTCCGACCCATGGCAAAAGCGGTCGCCAGTACTGTTTCCATATTCATTCGAATATTGTTCCATCCTCCATCATCTATCATTATTTTCAAGAAGGTGTGTTGGAGAGTTGACAAATAAGTAAGCAAGTAAGTAAGTAAGTAAGTAAGTAAGTAAGTAAGCAAGCAAGCAAGCAAGCAAGCAAGTATTTGAGTGAAAGGATGATCGTGAGCAACCTTTTCGAAATGCTGGATTTCAAATGTATATGCTGTATGTACTGTACTGTATGGTTGTATGGTATTTGAATTTTGAATGGCTCTCCTTTCGCATCACAAAAAAGACAAAAGCACGTACCTGGTTCAAAAGAAAGATACTGTCGTTGATCGGTTCTTTTAAAGGGTGACACGTACATGCTGTCGGAAGGTATATCTTCCCAGTAGACCATTTCCTGTGCAACTTCTGGTGAGGGACCACCAAACTTTTCACACCTAAGACCGGCCAAATTATGTCCTCCTGTGGTATCGCGAAGTGGAATGCTAGTACGAGCGTTTACATTATTATTTGCCACAACAGTTGACAACAACGATAACGCCGCCACGGATTCCGCCGATGACGTTGACGTTGACGACGAGGAAGAGGATGTCCAACGCTGAATGAAATCTTGTTCCATGGTTTGAATATTTTCCAACATTCCTAATTTGGCACTCAAGTAAACGTTGAGTGCCAAACTCAGAAACATAGCTCCAAGAACGACCAATCCAAACGTTTGGGAAGATAAACCTTTTCTATTGCTGTGATTGTGTTGATGTCTAGAACAGCAACAACACCACCACCAATAATAATGGTGAAGGTGATGATGATGCTGGTGTGGTTTGTTATTATTGGATCCTCTACCAGTACCAGTACGAGTACCAGAGACCGTCTCGGCTTTTACAACTGAAAGTGGCTTTGGCATCTCGTGTTTCTTAACAGTTACAGTAACAGTTTTGTTAAGATTGGTAGCAGCAGCTACTAGCTATAGCTATCATTAGTAGCTAAGAGTAGTACTTGGCTCTTGGGTACCCAGCAGTAGTAGTATCAGTTACCGTAGTAGCATTAGCATTAGACTATTAGCTACTCTACTACTAGTAGTGGACTAGCTAGAGACTAGTCTAGTAGTACTAGATAGCCGTCTACTACTACCAGGTAGTCTAGTAGTACTACTAGTACTCTAGTAGCTAGAGTACTCCTACCGCTACTTCTTCAGTAGAATAATAAAACAATAATTAACAGCTCCTACCTGGTATCGTCTCGCAGGGGGTGGTGGGGTACCAGGGTACTGGTACAGCAGCCACTGGAGTTGAAGTTCGTTCGTCTTACAACGTGATGACTGAAATATTAGTCCAGTCTGTAATACTAGTAGTAGTAACTTGCTACTAGTACTACTCTACTACCAGGTACTAGCTAGTAGCTACGGCAGTAGCAAAAAAATTACTCCAGTACTCATCTGAAAATGACGTCACTACTGTGCTATTGATAGTTTGAGGGAGAATTTGCTCAGAATGGGGGAGAATTTGCCATCATGTGAGGGAGAATTTGCTCAGAATGGGGGAGAATTTGCCATCATGTGAGGGAGAATTTGCTCAGAATGGGGGAGAATTTGCC
>Ga0100402_1000969_pt1 | contig 33419 bp, 39 predicted proteins | sample CryGeyme20150102_FD_80419 | JGI IMG/M metagenome (GOLD analysis project Ga0100402, IMG submission 80419) | Groundwater microbial communities from Crystal Geyser aquifers in Utah, USA - Crystal Geyser metaG 2015-0102 | ecosystem: Environmental > Aquatic > Deep subsurface > Groundwater | place...
AACCATAATATCTCGTGTTCAAAAACACACTCTTCAAAGTGAGTCTGTTATGAAAGAGGCGGAGAGCTTTGTCTCTATGCCTGCCCCGAAACGTATTTCATATATAGAAGAAAAATTTCTTTCAATAGAAGAATCTGATGAGAAAAGAGATGCACTCCTGAACTTTTTTAGAGACTTAGAAGAATATACATATAGTAAAAAAGAAATAGGGAAGTACGAAGATCTTCTTCGTGCACTTCCAGTGCTAAGACAAATGCTTGCAAACCCAGGTGCTCCAGCTAAGATGATCGCCGAGTATGTGGCTCTAGCTTTCTAAATTTAGAAAATAAAAAAGCCCCACCAATTGGTGAGGCTTTTAATCTCTGATTCGATTAACTTAAGCGATAGCTCGTTTCATCATTTGGTAAAAACGACCAATCATCAGACTGCTTGAGAGTTTTTCAGCAGGATCGCACTTTTTGCTTGTTACCACAACTACTTGCTTCACTCTGGTTGTCATGAAATTTCCAAAATAAAACTTCTTACCAAGGTCAAGTTTGCAAAAATGCATCTCACCGAAGGTCAAAGGAGTTTCTTCTTGGGTTCTTCCATTCTGGACAACCCACTTCCCAGCATTGATTGTTCCAGGAGCTTTCTGAGTTACTCGGTAGTTGTTTTCTGACTCTGTTCTAAAAAAAACAGATCCGATTGTTGTGTCACCACTAAGTGTGTTGAGTAGTGTATCTTCTTGAAGAAGAATTTCAAGTTTGAAGTCAGGTAAATCAAGACCGATTAGATCTGTTATACCAGGTATTTGAACTGCTAACTTTTTCATGTAAGGATCATTATATAATTAAACGTTTTTAATACTTTATCATATAAAGATACTTTTGTCAACACCTTAAATAATTCAAATAAAAAAACCTCACCAAATTTGGTGAGGCTTTTTAGTCTTACTCAGTACTTTTCTCTGGATAAGTGGAGACCGTAATTCTCGGCATATCCTTGATATCTTTGAGCACCAACGAGACCAATATTAAAAATGGTATCTGCTTTCTGGTAACCAGCTATCCCTATAATTGTCTTCGCGTCTTGGCCTGATTCTTGATAGCCAGACACTCCAAACAGAATTCCGGAAGAAACTTGAGATCTTTGGTAGCCAGCTATCCCAATAAACAAAACATTTGAACTATCTGCTTTCTGGTAACCAGAGATTCCCGCTATCACCAAGTTCCAATCTGTCGCTTCTTGATAGCCAGCTATTCCAATTGCCACAAGGTTGTCATCCATAGATTTCTGATAAAAAGATATGCCAGCGACCATGTTGTTGCAACCAACAATTGACTCTTGATAACCAGATATACCAAAAATGATATAGTTACTTTCTAAGGCTTCTTGAGAGCCGGATACTCCTATGATGACATAGTTATTTTTGTCTGATTTTTGATAGAAACTGCAGCCAACCATTGTTACAGAGCTACCTTTAGATCTCTGATAGACACTTGGTCCAAGAGAAAATGCTGTACCTGCAGCATCTTGGTAAAGGCCAACAATCGAATAAACTGAACCTCTGTCATTTTTTCCTCCAAAAACAGAGTAGAGATTATCTCCAATATGCCAAGGTAGGCAAAAAAGAAATATTCCCAAATAATGCATGGCTACCGTTCCTTTTGAGTACCCCTTTTTGAAATACTTATTGTATATAACGATTGTTATATCCAACCCGATAGCAACCGCCATGATTGTATGTGTCGTGCTTGTTAATCTCCACATCCAATAGCAAAATAAAAATAGAAAACAAAAAGCAATTGATTTGCTTACGTAGTACTGAACTTTGTCTGAATTAAAAAAATCTTCAAATGAAGTATTTTCAGAGTTTTTCATGTTTAAGAACTATTAGTTTATTTTTTCTATTATTATCATGATAATAGTAGATTGTCAACAATTGGGAAAATAACAGCATTCAAGTATACTAACCACATATGATTAATTTAAATGAAGCAAAACAAGCCTTTCATGAAACTGAAGAATGGCTTAAAAAAGAATATTCACAGGTGCACACCGGTATGGCGAGCCCTGCTATTTTGGACTCAATAAATGTAGAAGTTTATGGAGCGCAGCAACCAATTAAAAATATTGGATCTATTTCAATCGAGGACTCAAGAACACTTCTTGTGGCACCATGGGACAAAGGTCAGATTAAAATACTTGAAAAAGCCATCATAGACAGCGGACTTGGTCTTTCTACTGCAGCTGGTGACTCAGGTGTAAGAGTGATTTTTCCAATGCTTACAGAGGAAACTAGAGGAAAAATTGCGAAGGTACTAAAATCAAAGATGGAAGACGCTCGAGTGTCTATCCGAAAAGAAAGACAAGAAGTTATTGAGAAAATTGAAAAGCAGAAAAAAGATGGAGAGATTGGAGAAGACGATATGAAGAGACTTAAGGATGATCTGCAGAAGTTGGTAGATGATTCTAATAAGAAGCTTGAAGATATTTATAAAAATAAAGAAATAGAAGTAATGACTGTTTAATTATGGATACTATTATACTAATTGTTGTTTTGATTGCGGTACTTGCTGTTTTAATACTAGTTCATGAATTTGGGCATTTTTGGATTGCAAAGAGAAATGGGATTAGAGTGGACGAATTTGGTTTCGGTTTTCCGCCAAGAGCGAAAAAACTTTTCAATTGGAAAGGGACAGAATTTACACTAAATTGGCTACCTTTTGGTGGTTTCGTAAAAATATTTGGCGAGAATCCAGATGATCCAGAACTTCTAGGTGGTAAACCAAAAGACAGTTTTATTGCTAAAAGTAGATGGGTACAAGCCAAAGTTCTTTTTGCTGGAGTAGTTTTCAATATGATATTGGCTTGGCTACTTTTCTCTGTTGCTTATTTTGCAGGAACTGCAGCGGTTCTAAATTCAGATTCAAGTCTATATAAACACATGGGTCCTAATCAGGAATTAATGGTGACAGAGGTTCTGCCTGGTTCTCCGGCCGGGAAAGCTGATCTAGCACCTGGAGATATAATTAAAAATGTATCAGAGCTTGGAAATGACAGACCGTATCCAAACTTAGACGACCAATCATTTTCTAGTTTTATAAAAGATCATCAAAATGAAAAGCTTGTTATTTCATATGAAAGAGACGGTAGGGAAAATAGTATTCTAGTTACTCCTATGGTTGGAGTTGTATCTCAAGATTATGCATCGATCGGAGTTGGAGTAGGTCTATCTGGTGAAGTGAAGCTACCAGTTCACAAAGCTGTCTGGAGAGGGGTAACTTCTTCTGTAAAAATATTTGCAGATATCATTAGTGGTCTAGGAGCAATAATTAAAGATATTTTTGTTAAAAGTGATACATCGGTACTTTCTCAAGTGTCAGGCCCTGTTGGAATTGCTGGAATTGTAAAAGATGCTATGTCTCAAGGATTCACCGCTGTTTTGATGTTGGTAGGTATTATCTCTATAAACTTGGCTGTATTGAATCTACTGCCATTCCCAGCTTTAGATGGTGGTAGATTAATGGTTCTTCTAATAGAAAAAATTAGAAACAAAAAACTTAACTCAAAAGTCATAATGTGGATAAATGCAGTAGGATTCATTGTGCTTATTGGCTTGATGATTATAGTTACAATTAGCGATATTATTAAGATTTAAGTTTGATATACTGGCTATATGTCAGAACTTCTCCCCGCTATTTTTGAGCATACGAAGTTGAGACCTGGTAAGTACCAGGGATTCGTAACCCACCTTGTACCAGATGAAACCAAGCTAGAATTTTGGGGAGCTTTTTATGAAACTCTAAATGAGAGGTTTTCATTGAATCTTCCATTCGCTGATGCAGACAAAAAGGTTAATCAGTACTTTGGATATTTTGGTAAGAGATTTCACCCAAAAAACAAAACACCAGACTACTTTCACGTAGGTCTCGATATTGATGGGGCTCTAAAAGCAAAAATCTTCCCAATCACAAGAGGTGTTTTGGAATATTCTGGGTTCGGAATAATTGATGGGAAATATGTGATGATCTCTCATCCTGAGATTAAAACCGAAGATGGTTTTACACTCCATTCGCTCTACTTACACCTCAGGGATCTTAAGGTTTCATTTACGTCATATCAGAAAATGCTTAGAGAGATTAGTTTTAATACATATCCTAGAATTGAAATATCTGCTGAAACACAAATTGGAGTTATGGGGCAGACAGGAAATGCTCATGGTCATCCTCATTTACATCTCCAGCTAGAGTTTCGAAATGAAAAAGGGGATATTGTCTTGATTGACCCTTTGCAGTCTTTGGGCTTTGCTCCAGGAGAGAGTCTTACAAAAGATATAAAAGACATATCATCGTATGAAGCTTTTTTGGATAAACATAGGGATGACATGCTAAAAACTAACCTTGCTGAGTTCATGAAAAATGACAAAGGGTAAGCTTTCCACAGGAGCTTGCGCATTTTTGAAATTAGTGTTATAGTCTTTTTAGTTGATTCTTCTGGGTTAACGTTTGCAGCGACAAGGGCAATACGCCTTTTAATTTTGCATATTAAAAAGCATTAAAAATCATTTATTAAATATGGCTACAACATACAAACCAAAGCAAATAAGTAAGAAGCTGCTAGCTGAGCTAGGAGAGCGTGCTTTAGATGTGGTTTCAAACCGATTTGGTCTTACACCAGATGCGGAGCGAAAAACACTAGAGTCTATTGGTCAAAAATATGGAATTACTCGAGAGAGAGTTCGGCAGATAGAAAACGCAGCTCTAAATTCTATTCGAAAGTCTGATACATTTGGAGAACATGAAACTTCGTTTGAAGATTTAAAAAATATTATGCATGGGCTTGGAGGGTTCATTTCAGAAGAAGAAATCCTTCCTCATGTTGGAAAAGATTCTTTAGATGAAAATCACATTCATTTCCACATGGTACTTTCTGATCAATTTACAGATCACCGAGAAGACACTCATTTTAAAAAAAGATGGAGCGTAAAAGATGAAATTACAGATGTTGTGCATGATGCACTTACAAGTCTTTATAAATCTATTTCCCTTGAAGAACTTCTTACAGAGGATGAATTGGTGTCTAGATTTGTGTCTCACCTTAAAGAATTAGGGGAAGAAGTTAGAGATGAAGAGATTGTAAAAAGATGGCTAAGGCTATCAAAAAAGATCGACTCAAACCCGCTAGGAGAATGGGGTCGAGCAGATTCAAAATCAGTTCGAGTGCGAGGGGTAAAAGACTATGCATTTCTTGTAATGAGACGACATGGTTCTCCTATGCACTTTCGAGAAGTAGCTCAAGCTATTACTGATACATTTGACAAAAAAACTCACCCAGCTACAACACACAATGAGTTGATCAAAGATCCACGATTTGTACTTGTTGGAAGAGGTCTGTACGGACTTCGAGAATGGGGATACAAACCAGGTGTTGTCGCTGATGTTATCCAAGGGATAATTGAAAAAGATGGACCAATGTCAAAAGAAGAAGTTGTGGATAGAGTTCTAAAAGAAAGATATCTAAAACGAAATACTATTCTTGTAAATCTTCAGAACCCAAAGAAGTTTAAGAAGAACAAAGATGGATTATATACAGTTGCTAAATAGGCTTTGTTAAATATTTTATCTCCTGAAGAAAGCAAACATAACTCAGAAACAAAAAAACCCTGTAGCCAGGGTTTTTTGTTTTGGGGTACCAGTTAATATAAAACCTCTCTTACTTTTGTATTTTTTGGTACAATTAAAACATGAAAATAAAAAATACAAGAGGGGAGACTTTCTGGGTTGTAATGATGATTGTGGCAGGGATTGTGCTCTCTGTTTTGGCTTTAGGCTTGATAATGGGAGAAAATAAGTATGTAGGCCTATTTACTGGAGAATACAAGCCATCTGAAAGCGCTGACGAAGAGGCTTGCGGCCTTCTTGTGGATGAACCTATCGCAAATGAAGTATTTGAATTTCCATTTACAGTATCTGGAAAAATCAATGGCTGCGGTTGGGTTGCTTTTGAGGGGGAGGTTGGAACAGTTTCTATAATAGATGGTTATGGAGAAATTGTATCTACCGAACCGCTTACGGCTACAAGCCCTTGGATGACAGAGATTGTTACCTTTGATCAGAATCTAAATGTTCCTTTCCTTGATACCACATTTGGAAAACTAAGATTTAGAAATCAAGATCCATCAGGCGAGAACCCTTTATATTTTGATATCCCCGTTGATTTTGAGTAATAATATTTTTCTGGGTTATAATTAATTTACTTTATGATACTTGATATCCTAAACAATATTTTACTATTTGTTATAAATGGACTTGGAAAAACGGCCCTATACTGGGTGCCGATAGTTCTTCTGGTTATTGCCTGGAGGGTTTGGGTAAAGTATATACAGATTGCAACTATAGCTAAAAAAGAGTGGCTGATGCTTGAGATAAAGATCCCAAAAGATGTTTTCAAGTCTCCAGCAGCTATGGAATTGTTTTTATCAAACGCCATCCATCAGACAGGTGGTATGGGAACATGGTTTCATAAATACTGGCTAGGAAATGTGTATACTTGGTTTTCTTTGGAGATAATATCTACTCAGGGAAATGTTAGGTTTTTTATACGTACAGAGAAAAAGTGGCAGAGATTAATTGAAGCCCAGTTATATGCCCAGTATCCCAGTGTTGAAATAACCGAAACTGATGACTATGTTGAAACAACTGCACAAGACATGGTTGATGAACCGTGGAGTATTTTTGGAGCTGAATTTGGACTTGCTAAAGATGATCAGTTTCCAATTAAAACATATTCAGATTATGGACTAGATAAATCTTCTGGAGGTTTATTAGAGGAGGATAAGAAGATAGACCCAATATCTCCAATGATTGAGTACCTGGCTTCACTTAAGCCTGGAGAGCATGCCTGGTACCAGATTATTGTTCGACCTTCGATAAAAAGATTCAAAGACCCAAATCATCCATTTAAAAAAGTAGATTGGAAAGAAGATGCTAAAAGAGTGAAGGATGAGCTAATGAAAAAGCACATGATCAAAGATGAAAATGGTGTCGAAAGAAGAGATCTGTTTAATATGACAAAAGGGGAGAGAGACGCTCTTGAGGCTATAGAGAAGAGTATAGATAAGCCTGGATTTGATGTTGGTATTAGAGCAATGTACTTAGCCAAGAAGGATTCATTTGATGCGATAAGTATAACGGGTCTACTTAGCTCAGTAAAACAATATAACTCTGTAAATCTGAATAGTTTTAAACCTAGAAATGACACCGGGTTTACATATCCTTGGCAGGATCCCACAGGGGCAAGAACCAGAAGAAAGAAAAAGGAAATTTTCAATGCGTACTGGGATAGAGGATTTTTCTATCCACCATACAAAGGAGACCCATTTGTCTTAAACTCAGAAGAGCTTGCAACCATATTCCACTTCCCAAGTAGGTCTACTGAAGCTCCAACCTTTGAAAGAATTGAAGCAAAGAAGGCGACGCCGCCACCGAATCTACCTATTTAGTCATGGACCACGACAAAACTTTTATAGAAAAAATTGGCAGCTGGACAAAGAGCTTCTTTGAAGCTCTTGTGCCAGAAATAAAAGCCCAGAAAAGCATCTTACTTGCTGGGCTTTTATTCTTTGTTTTCATTAGCTTACTTTCTTTTGTAGCTCCTCCTAGGAATTATCCAATACAGACGTATTTAGAAATACCAAGTGGGAGTAGTTTAAGTTCCGTTTCTAGGGATCTTGCTGAGTCTGAATATATTAAAAGTGAGCAAATTTTCAAATTCTTCGTTGTGTTATTTGGAAGGCAAAAAGGAATAAAAGCTGGAGAGTATTTTTTCGAGCATAAGATTTCATTAGTCGAAATTGCTTGGAGAATGGTTCATGGAGACACAAGAGTGGCCCCTGTATCAGTAACCTTCTTTGAGGGGGCAACTGTCGAAGAAATGGCAGAAGTTCTAACTGATCGACTTTTTGAATTTGATAAAGACTATTTCCTTGAGCTGGCAAGATCTAAAGAAGGCTACTTATTCCCCGACACATATCATTTTAAGAAAAAAAGTAATCCAGAAGAAATTGTAGAAATTCTAGAAAAGACATTTATAGAAAAAACAGACCCGCTGTTGCCTTTGTTTGAAGAATCAGGTCGCTCAATTGATGAGATAGTGATTATGGCATCAATAATAGAAAAAGAAGCGGCTCATAATCTTGAAGAAAAGAAAACAATTTCTGGAATACTATGGAAAAGAATATCCATAGATATGCCTCTTCAAGTTGATGCAACTCTAAAGTATATTACTGGTAAGGGCTCTGCTCAGCTAACAAACGAGGATCTCCAGACTGACTATCCATATAATACATATACAAACAAAGGTCTACCTCCTGGGCCAATAAGCAACCCTGGAGTTATGGCTCTTAAGGCTGCGGCGGAACCAATAGAAACTAGTTACTTATACTACCTACACGATAATAGCGGGAATGTTTACTATGCTAAGAATCATGGTGGGCATCTTCAAAATAGAAGAAATTATTTAGGTAAGTAAAAAAAGCCCCGAAGGACTTTTTTAGTTTCTTCTAGACCAGAAGAAACCGAATACTGATGTACTTGCGATTAATGTCATAAGCACCGTAGCCATTAAAATGAGAATTAACTTGATAACATCTCTGATTGTCAGGTCTACGATTAAGGTTTCCAGTGAAATATCTACTATTGAAAAAGCAACTTCAATCAATTTCATTGGTATAAATATGATTGCAATTAATGATAATACTCCAATTCCAAAATATGTTAGATATTTTATTATCATAGATTCAGTCTTAAATTTTGTTTACTTTAACATTTTAAATTAAGGTTGTCAATATTTATAAATTTATAAAAAATATTCGGCTATGATACAATGTTTTCTCATGAAGAGACACAATCTAGCATTCATAGACGTAGAGACAACAGGTTTTGATCCAGAGACTCAAGAGATTATTGAACTTGGTGTTGTTATTGCACGTCCTACGGGAGATGATGCAATGGACTATGAAATAGTCGATGAGATAGACTTAAAGATTAAGCCAGAGCACATAGAGACCGCTGACCCGCAAGCTCTTCGCGTGAATGGGTATGACGAGTCAGCGTGGATTTTTGCCCACTCGCTTGAGGAAGCCATGAAAGTATTTTCAGAAAAGACAGAGGGGTGTATTTTTGTAGCTCACAATTTGGCTTTTGATTATTTATTTATCGACAAAGCATTCCAAAAAACAGGAGTGGAAAATAAACTCTTTTATGCAAAGATGGATACCATATCTATTGCTTTTGCAAAGCTGCATAAGAAAAAAGACATTGATAAGTTTAGACTATCAAAACTTTGTGAATACTTTGGAGTTGAGAATAATAAAGCTCACACTGCACTCTCAGATGCCAGAGCTACGTTTGAAGTATTCCAACATCTTATGAGTCTATAATATCTAATTTAAAAAACCTTCTTATTAAAGGTTTTTTTTGACGGTTGACTAATACATATTAAAACGTAGTATCAAATATAGAACAACTAAAGATCTTTAAATGAGACGACATGAGGAGAAGGAGCGTGGGTACGTCGCAAAACTAAGATCTCGAAGAGATGTTGGTTCAAAGATTGTAGACGCATCCTTCACAAAGATAAAACATGGATACAATATATCTGTTAAATTTCATGACTGGTGGAATGACCAAAGAAAGCTACGTTTTGAAATAAAGACAGTTCAAAGAACGTTAGATAAGCCTATAAAAGAGGTATCCACAAAGAGAAGTGGTGTTGTGATAACGAGTATTGTTATTTGCAACAAGGGTACATCCATCAATGATTTGATAAATTGGGTGGCTGGAAGAATACGGAGAACTATATCTGGTAGCAAGAAAGAAGTTCTGGCTTATAAGTTCTTTATGGAAATATCAAAAGGTCATGATGTGATAGGTAAGCCGGTTCGATCTACAAAAAAACAGGATATTCTTTGGGGGACGGATATTTTTGTTCCTGTGATAAAGAGAGATAATTCTGGTTGGGTTGCTGTTCCTGTAGACATTAAAAGTGACCCATTTTACCAGGCGAAAACGACTGAAAAGAATAAAGCTTTGGGAAGAAAAATTTCTACACTTTGTTTTTCGACAAAAAGACAACTTTATAAAAAGAGAGAATTGATTGAAAGGTGGATCATTCGTCACGGTAGACGACAAAAACCATTTAATTTAAATATCACTACGAGGTCTGCTAAATAGCAGACTTTTTAAATTCCCAATTATAGGGTATTGTACAATTACTATATGAAGGATTCAGAACCAAAAAAAGTCTTTGTGGGGGTCTCAGGGGGCGTAGACTCATCTGTTTCTTTAGCGTTATTGCAGGAGCAAGGATATGATGTTGTGGGGGTTTTTATAAAGACATGGCAACCTGATTGGATAGAGTGTACCTGGAGAGATGAAAGGCGTGATGCCATGAGGGTCTGCGCCCATTTAAATGTACCTTTTGTGACTCTTGATTTAGAGAAAGAATACAAAGAAGGAGTCGCTGACTATATGATCGAAGAATACCGAGAAGGTCGAACGCCAAACCCAGATGTTATGTGTAATAAAGAAGTTAAATTCGGAGGTTTTTTGAAATGGGCTAAAAAACATAAAGCCGATTTTGTAGCCACCGGTCACTATACGAGAAATAAATTTTTAGATAACAGATACCATCTTTTAGAGGGAAAAGATAAAGAAAAAGATCAGTCATATTTTCTTTGGACACTTACTCAAAATCAACTAGGTCATATACTTTTTCCAGTTGGAGATATGCCTAAATCCAAAGTTAGAAAAGAGGCAGAGAGATTTAATTTGCCAACAGCAAAGAAAAAAGATAGTCAGGGAGTTTGTTTCATTGGTGAGATTGATATGAAGGATTTTCTTGGTCACTATATTGAAGAAAAAAAAGGAGATGTCTTGAATAAAAAAGGGAAGGTTATCGGTCACCATAATGGCGCAATTCTTTTTACAATGGGAGAAAGACACGGTTTTACGATAACTGAGAAGGGAACAGAAGATGAGGTTGTTTTTGTTGTAGATAAAAACATCGACAAAAATACAATTACAGTTGCTCCAAAGATAAAACCTGACAATAAAGATAATGATTTAACTGGATACACTACAGAAGTTAATCTAATAAAGACGAACTGGATACCAAGTAGCTACCCTCCTTTTGGTAAGGATTTTGAAGCCAGGATTAGATATAGAGGGGAAAGAATAAAATGTAATTTTATGCATGTTAGAGATAATACAGCTCTTGTTGTCTTTGAAAAGCCAGTATGGGGTGTATCTTCTGGTCAGTCTCTTGTTGTTTATGATAAAGAGGATTGTATTGGAGGAGGGATAATTTCTTAACAAGTACATCTGGCGTGAATCTGAAATAAGTATTGGTGGCCTTTTGATTGACTATATTTATGAATAGGTTAGTATTGTCAAAAACAAAAAAATAAAGGAGATGGCCAACGAAGTAAAAGAAAAGATGTCAAAGCTCGAGGAGTTTAAAGCGGAAGTTGTGCAAGAAAAATCACTAATTTCACACCTAGTAGAGAAAGATAAGCTTATAAGATGGCTCTGCGGATATTTCAGCGTCCTTGTTTATGAGAGAATCTATCACAGTGAGACTACAAACTGGATTGAATCAAAAGATGATTTTGAAGACAAATTTGTGAGCAAGTTGTATTTAGATCAATATGGAAAGAGGTACGCTAAATACAAGGTTTACCACCCAGACTTTGAATTTGCTCTTGAGGTGTTTAAACACTACGATGATATAGATGCAGAGGGTAATTTTGATCTAATCATTGCCCTAAGACCCGGCCAAGTATTACCAGGAGAGCTTAATTAAGCTCTCTTTTTTTTATTACAGCAAGCGAGAAGCATATGGAAGTTTGCTTCCATAATGTTCGAGGGAAGCTGTAATACAGGGTTTTGATACCCTTTATTACACATTTTTGATATACTAGACCAATGACACACGATGAAATAAGAGAAAGATTTTTATCCTTTTTTGAAAAACGTGGCCACGCAATAATTCCATCAGCCTCTCTTGTGACTACAGACCAGCCAGGTCAGACAAATAATACTCTTTTTAATACTGCAGGTATGCAGCCTTTGATTTCATATTTGATGGGAGAACCCCACCCAGAAGGAAATAGGCTGGCTAGCTCTCAAAAATGCCTTAGGACGGTAGATATAGATGATGTGGGGGATAATACTCACCTGACATTTTTTGAGATGCTGGGTAACTGGTCTCTTGGTGACTATTTTAAAGATGATGCTATAAAGTGGAGCTATGAATTTCTAACTAGTGTAGAAGAGGGGCTTGGCTTGGATCCTAAAAGACTATATGTAACTGTCTTTGCTGGTAAGGACGATATCCCTCGTGATATGGAAGCTGTAGAGATTTGGGAGTCATTAGGTGTTCCAGAACATAGGATTTATTTCAGAGACTCAAAAGATAACTGGTGGACAGCAGGGGAAAATTCTCCCGCAGGACCATCTACAGAGATGTTTTATGACATGACAGGTGAACTTGGTGATATGGATCAGGCTGGTTTTGAAGCGGCAGATGAAAGACAGGATGTTGTTGAGATATGGAACGATGTATTTATGTCGTATCGACAGGAGGGCGGATCAGTGGTGGGAGAGCTTCCTCAAAAAAATGTAGATACCGGGTCCGGATTAGAAAGAGTTACGGTTGCTGTTCAAGGTAAGAGAAATATATATGAAACTACTATTTTTTCTGGATTGATTGAATACATAAAAGAAAATTCTACAAATTATAATGAAAAAGAATCTAGGATAGTGGCTGATCACCTGAAGTCCTCAGTGTTTCTAATTTCTGACGGAGTTTTCCCTTCAAATACTGATAGGGGATATATTTTAAGACGATTAATAAGAAGATTGATAATGTCAGGGAGAAAGATTTCGTTCTTTGGTGAATATGATGATTTAATAGAGATGATTATTGATTCATACATAAATGTATACAAAAATTTAGACAAACTTAAATCAAGTGAAATATTTGAGAATGAAAAAATAAAGTTTGAGAAAGCTATAGAAAATGGAGTGAGAGAGTTACAAAAAATATCAAAGAAAGAAAATTTCGTACTCACAGGAGAAATTGTTTCTGTTTTGGAGCAGAGCTATGGTCTGCCGGTAGATGTGGCGCTGTCTATATCAGATGAGCTTAAATTAGAAAAATCCTCAGATTTCCAAAAGGAGTATGAGTCATATCAAAAGGACCATCAAGAAAAATCAAAAGCTGGAGCTGAGCAAAAATTTAAAGGAGGGTTAGCTGGTGATTCAGAAATTGAGATTAAGTATCATACTGCTACTCATATGTTAAATCAGGCTTTAAGGGAGGTTCTTGGTAATCATGTTATGCAAAAGGGAAGTAATATTACCCCAGAGAGGCTTCGATTCGACTTTACTCATGGAGAAAAGCTTACAGATGAGGAAAAGAAAAGAGTGGAAGATTTGGTAAATGAAAAAATAGAAGAAGATTTAATCGTGGAAAAGACAGAGATGACAATAGACCAAGCTAGGGAGTCTGGAGCCCTAGGGGTGTTTGGAGATAAATATGAGGATGTGGTCAGTGTTTATCAAATTGGAAAAGATGATGAAGTATTTTCAAAAGAGATATGTGGAGGTCCTCACGTAGAGTCTACTGGTAAGATGGGTATTTTTAGAATTAAAAAAGAAGAAGCAAGCTCAGCTGGGGTCAGAAGAATTAAGGCTGTGCTTGAATAATCCACCGAAAGAGACCTGCAAAGGTCTCTTTTTTATTATGTTGAGGTATAATAAGAATATGTTTAAGAAATTATTTTCTGGTGCAAAAAAATCGCCCGAGATTGCTTTAATTTTTGATATTGGAAGCGACTCCGTTGCAGGATCTATAGTACATTTTTCTTCCAACTCTAGAGAGAATCCTCGAATAATCTATACAAAGAGATCTCATTGGCATAGCGGATCACATTCTTCTTATGATGACCTTTTAAGGTCAATGAAATATACACTTGGTAATGTTGCTAGAAGCATTCAAGAAAAGGGCTTTCCTCTGTCTGAAAAGGGTAGCATTTACGTTACTGTATCTTCTCCATGGTTTGCTCATGACATGCGTAGAGCTGAGCTGTCTAGAAACACTGTTTTTACAGTAAATGAGAAAATATTGGATTCGATTAGAGACAAAGAAATGACTGAGTTTGATAAGGAGAGTGAGGATATTTATGGAGAAGATTTCCAGGTTATAGAAAAGACAATTGTAGATATATCTGTGAACGGCTATCATACAGCCAGTCCAATAGGTCAAAAAGCAAAACACGTAGATGTTTCTATATATATTAGTGTGGCCCCAAAGGAGGTTATTTCCATAATAGAAGATACAATTGGTAGGGTTTTTCATCATAAAGTTCAGTTCCAAACCTCCACACTCCTAACATATGTTGTCTCTAGGGACTATTTTGCAAAAGATAAAGACTACATCTTTATAGATGTAGGTGGAGAGTTGACCGATATTCTTGTTGTTAGGAACAATACTATATTTCAAACCTTGTCATTTCCGCTTGGTACTCAATTTTTTTATAGCAACATTGCTAAGATCTTACACGCTTCAAATCATGAGACTTTGTCGCTTCTATCCGCTTTTGACAAGGATGCATTAGACAAGGAAACTACGAATGCTATCCAAGATGCAAAAAAAACAAGTTACTTAGCTTATGAGAAGCATCTTGAGACTAGTCTGCGTCAATTAAGTAAAGAGTATAAGCTACCTCAAGAAGTATACATTTCAGGGTTCGGGTTCTTCGAGAAAGATCTAAAAAAACTACTTGAATCAGAACATGTTGGGCAATACTCTATGTTAGAAATTCCTTTTGATGTAAGTATCGTAAATGAGACAGAACTTCATACCATGTTGAGGTATCAACCGGGAACTAAAAGAGATTTATTTATCGCATTATCAGCTCTATATAGAAATCATATTTAAAATGCCTCCAAAAAGAAAAACAATACAAGATATAAAACCCTCAAGGTCAGCAACCTCAGCCAGGAAAAGAGTTGCTAAGACAAAGGATGCAGCTATAAAAACTTTGTCAAAAGAAGGTATTTTCCATATTGATAAGCCTGCTCCCGTAAAAAAGAAAAAGAAAAAGGAAACATCAAAGAATCCACCTTCTAGTAAATCGATATGGGTTCTTGTTGGTGTAGCCTTTATATTTTTTGTAATTACTTTCTCACTATTGTTCTCTGGAGCGAGTATCGTCTTAACTCCAGAATCAGTGATAGCTCCTGAAGGTGAAATAACTCTAGAAGCAGAAAAAGATGGTACAAAGAATTTATCATTTCAAACAATCTCTGTAAAAGGAGAAAGATCACAAGAGGTTGAATCGGACGGATTCTCGAGTGTAGACCGTTTAGCTACCGGAATCGTGACTCTTTACAATAATCACAGTAGTAAACCTCAGAACCTACTAATTGATACTCGGCTTATTTCCTCTACAGGTAAAATATACAAAACTAAAAAGGCCACAGTTGTCCCTGGTCAAAAAAGCGTAGATGGAAAGACTGTCCCTGGTCAAGTTGATGTTGAGGTTTACTCGGACACCCTTGGTGAATCAGGAAATCTTGGGATGTCAGACTTCTCAATCCTAGGATTTAAAGGAACAAGTAAGGAGAAAACATTTTATGGTAGATCTAAAACTGAAATATTAGGAGGATTTACTGGTAATTTATACTCTCTTTCTTCTGAGGCTGGATACGAAAAACAATTAGCACTTCAATCTTTACTAAAGGATGAGCTTATGAGTAAGCTTAAAGCTCAAATTCCAGATGGATTTATTTTAGTCGAGGGAAGCGAGAAGTATAAATCAGATAATAAAAATGATTACTATGAATCAGATACAAGCCTTATAAACATTTTTGAAGCTGGGGAAATGATTGGGGTAATTATAGATAAAGATAATCTTGCAAAAGCCATTGCTAAAGATTTTGTTGTTGATTATGTTGATGGCACAGATGTCTATATTGAAAATATTTCTAATCTTATTGTTTCTATAAAAAGCATTACGGCAGACATTGATAGTGCAGATAAACTAGAGATATCCGTTTCGGGGAAGCCTTTTATTGTTTGGTCTCTAGATGAAGATAGAATTAAATACGATTTGATTAAAACTAGAAAAAAACAGTTTGAGACAATAATGGCAAAATATGAATATGTTAAAAAGGCCAATTTGAAAGTGAGACCCTTCTGGAAATCTTCATTGCCTGATGAGATAGAAGACATTGATATTATATATAAGCTAGACTAATCTTTTGTTTTCAGATTTTTTGTGATACCATCTATTTATACATATGACAAAAGCGCCAGAAATTAGAGTTAAAGGAGTGATAACAGAATCACTACCAAATACAACCTTCCGGATTGACGGAGAGAACGGTAAGTCAATACTTGCTTATCTATCCGGAAAAATGAAAAAATTCCGAATCAAGGTTATGGTTGGTGATACTGTTGAAGTTATAGTTGATCAAAACGGCGATAAAGGACGAATTGATCGAAGGAACTAGTCCAAAAAGCAAGTAATACCCATATAAATTAGGTAGGGACTTGCTTTTTTTATTGATATCCTGTATTATCTTGTCCGTTACCAAAAAGGAGGAAAACCTTCTTTTTTCATACAAAACTTATGAAAATTTTATCTTCAATTAAAAGATCAGAGCTTAAAAACGGGGAACAAATTGTTCGTCGAAAGGGTCGTTTGTTTAGACTAAGCAAAAACAATCCAAAACGAAAAGCCCGACAAGGTTAATTATTTTATATATATTATATGCGTATTTTAGGTATTACAATTCCAGACAATAAGAGACTAGAAAGAGGACTAACTGTTGTTTACGGTATAGGTCTTTCTCGTTCTCAAAAGATTCTTGAAGAAGCAAAGCTTGATGTGAATAAGAAAGCCAAAGATCTTACAGAGGAAGAGGAGGGAACTCTAAGAAAGCTTATAGAGGACTTTACTCTAGAGGGAGACCTAAAGCGTGAAGCTATCGCAAATATTAAGCGATTGAAAGATATTGAATCATACAGAGGAAGTCGACACTCAAAGAGACTACCTGTACGAGGTCAAAGAACTAAAACTAACTCTCGAACTAGCCGGGGAAATACTCGAAACACTATGGGATCGGGAAAAACCAAGGTTGATAAGAAATAATACATAATATATGGGAAAGAAACGAATCGTTAAAAAGTCCGGAGGGACAATGAATAGAGAGTTGAGAAACAGGTCAGCCAATCGTCTAGGAAAGAGGAAGCTAACTTCTGGTATCTTGTTTGTACAAGCTACATTCAATAACACAAAAGCTATTTTTACAGACCAGGCAGGGAATATGGTATTTGGTTCATCAGCGGGATCTCTTGGTTTTAGAGGAGCTAAAAAAGGTACACCTTTTGCTGCTGGACGTGTAGGAGAGCTACTTGGAGAAAAGGCTAAAGCTATTGGAGTAAAGGAAGTTGATATTGTAGTAAAGGGTGTTGGTTCAGGTCGTGAACCCGCTATCAGATCGTTTATGGCTCATGGGATTGATATTAAATCTCTAAAAGACAAGACTCCAGTTCCACACAATGGTCCTAGAGCTAAGAAGCCAAGACGTGTTTAATAAAATAGAGCTTATTTAAGTAATAATTATGATAATTGGAGCAAAATACAAAGTATGTCGTCGACTCGGATCTGGAGTTTTTGAAAAGTGCCAGAACCAGAAGTTCTCTCTTTCAGAGGCCCGACATGAAAAATCTAATAGAGGAAAGCGGCGAAAGCAGGTTTCTGACTATGGACAACAGCTAATCGAAAAGCAAAAAATTCGATTCTCTTATGGTATCTCAGAAAAGCAACTTGGAAACTATGTAAAAGAGGCTACTACAATTAAAAAAGTAACTCCAAGAGATGCTCTATTTCAACTACTTGAAGCTCGTCTTGATAACACACTTTACAGATTAGGAATAGCTAGCACACGACGTCTAGCTCGACAGATGTCTTCACACGGACACTTTGTAGTAAATGGAAAGAGAACAACTGTTCCATCATTTAGATTAAAGGAAGGAGATGTTGTTGCTCTTCGGGAAGGAAGTAAATCACGAACACTATTCCAAGGATTAGATAAAAAGCTTGCAAAGGTAGCAAACCCAGCATGGCTTTCATTCGACGTTAAAAATTTGTCTGCAAAAATAACAGGAGTTCCTGTTAACACAGAAACATTTCTAGATTTTGGTTCAGTTCTAGAATTCTATAGCCGATAGTCTGAAAAAACTTTTATTTGTTTACTAGATTATTAATAACGATCATTTGATCAAAAACACCCCCATTTATATGTCATCACACGAAATTCTTTTGCCATCAAAGCCACGTCTTGTTAAAGAGGACGGAAACAAAGCTATTTATGAAATAGACGGACTTTATCCTGGATATGGTCACACACTTGGAAACTCTCTAAGACGAATTATCCTTTCGTCTCTTCCTGGAGCAGCTATTACTAAGATCAAAATTGACGGGGTTGGACATGAATTTGAGACACTTGAAGGTGTTCAAGAGGATGTAATAAACGTGATCCTTAACCTAAAAAGAGTTAGATTTAAGCTTCTAACAGATGAATCTCAAATTGTAACTCTTTCTGCTAAGGAAGGTGTTGTTACTGCTAAAAACCTATCAGTTCCAGGTCAAGTTGAAATTCTAAATGAAGATGAATACATTGCGACTGTTACAGATAAGAAAAAGACACTAAACATAGAATTAACAGTTGAAAAAGGACTTGGTTTCATTCAAAAAGATGAAATGCAAAAAGAAAAGATGGAGCTTGGTCAGATGGCTATAGATGCAATTTTCTCTCCAATACGACGTGTTTCTTATGAAGTTGAGAATATGCGTGTTGGTGATAACACAAACCACAACCGACTTAGAGTTTCTATTGAAACAGATGGAACTTATACTCCAAAGGAGGCTCTAGAGCGAGCCGTAGAGATCATGATCCTACAACTACAATCAATTCATGAATTCAAAGGATTAGATGAAATCCAAGAAGAAATGAAGGTTATAGAAAAAGAAAAAGCTGCTATAGAAAAAACAAAAATAGAATCAGAAGAAGAAAGTGAAGATGACCTAAATCAAGAAGAAGAAATGTTAAAAACTCGAGTAGAAGACCTAAACCTTTCAACTCGAACACAGAACGCTCTTGATATAGCAAAGATTCGAACAGTTGGAGGAATTGCTCGAAAGTCAAAAGAAGACCTGCTTGCTCTGGAAGGACTAGGGGAAAAAGGTATCCAAGAAATAAAGCGAGCACTATCTAATTTTGGGATTCTGCTTAAATAACTATAAACCTCTTGCAAATTAAGAAAAAATCAGTAAACTACTAAACCATGCGACATCATAATGCAAACCGAAAATTTGGACGAAAAATGGATGTAAGAAACGCTCTTATGAAGTCGTTGGCTATTTCTCTTGTTCGACACGAAAAGATTAAAACTACAGAAGCAAAGGCAAAAGAGCTGCGACCTATGATTGAGAAGCTTGTTTCAAAAGCTCTTATGGGAACTCTTGCTTCTCGAAATATTGTTCGAGCTAGATTGCTAAACCAGAATATCGAGACAAAGAAACTTGTGGATGTTATCGCCCCTCAGTACAAGGACCGAAACGGTGGATACACACGAATTACCAAACTGCCTCAAAGACTTTCTGATGGAGCTAAAATGGCTATAATTGAATTCGTTAAATAATCATGGAACCAGTAAAATACACAATTGATGCAACAGGAAGAAGCCTAGGTAGAATTGCTAGCGAGGTGGCTATTATTCTTATGGGAAAGAATTCACCTGATTTTGCAAACAACAAAGTTGCCAACAACAAAGTTTTGATCGAGAATGCATCAAAGGCTAATATTTCTCAGAAGAAGAAGAAGACTACAGAATATGCACAGTACTCAGGATATCCAGGAGGTCTTAAATTCGTTTCTATGGAGAAAACAATTGAGAAGAAAGGATACGAAGAAGTATTTAAAAAAGCCGTTTACGGGATGCTTCCAGGAAACAAGCTTCGGTCGCTACGAATGAAAAATCTAACAATCACTGACTAATTATGGCTACTACTAAAAAATACATTGAATCAATTGGGCGAAGAAAAACTGCCACAGCACGAGTGCGACTTACTCCAGCTAAAGGGCTTTCTATTTTAATAAATGAAAAAGAATCTTCTACATATTTCCCAACCCTGGAACTTCAAAAAATTCTTCACGATACCTTTGGTAGAACTAAGATTGACGATTCATATGAGATAACAGCAATTGTATCAGGTGGAGGAATTCACTCACAAGCAGAAGCTGTAAGGCATGGAATAGCTCGAGCTCTTGTTCAGATAAATGAAACTGAGAACAAGGTTCCTCTAAAGTCAGAAGGATACCTAAAAAGAGATCCTCGATCAAAAGAGCGACGAAAGGCTGGAAACGCCGGAAAAGCTCGAAAAGGAAAGCAGTGGTCAAAACGTTAATCACATCAAAAAAATCCCGCAAGGGATTTTTTTGTTATAATGTTTTCATGAAAAATATTCTAAACTTATCAAACAGATCAAAGAAAATTTTGATATCAATATTGGCCATTTCATTTGTAACGATACCTTTTGTTTCAAATGCAACTACTCTTGCAGATGGAATGGATGCAGCCTACGTAATTGGTGCTGGTTCAGCAACACAGGATTTTACTATCAATGCCACAGGGACAACAGCTTCAACCTTTCAATACCCTTCGGCTATAGAGTTTGATTCTGTAAATAACAGGCTTTTTGTTGGGGATCAGCTCAACTATCGTGTCTTGGTTTTTAATACAGATTCAGATGGAGTTCCCATAGACTATACAGCCGATTATGTTTTAGGTCAGACTGATTTTGAGTCTTCCGGATCTGCAACAACACAATCCACGTTCACTAATTATATTATAGGGATTGAATATGATGAAGACAGAAACCTTCTGTTTACTGGTGAAGCGGCTAGGGTTTTGGTTTTTGATCTATCTGGAGGAATTACTAATGGCATGAGTGCCAGTTATGTTCTTGGGCAAGCTGATTTTCTTTCAGCAAACAATACAACAACTCAGAATGGTTTCCTTACTCAAGGTGGGTCTTTGGGTCTGGATGACTCCAATGATATTTTGTACTACAAGGATCAAGGTAGAGTTCTTGTTTTTGATGTTCGAGATAGCGGTAGCTCCGACTCCGTTCTTTGTGGAGAGACAACAAATGGTCTTTCTGATGGAATGAATGCCTCATGTGTTATTGGTCAAAATGACTTTACGTCTTTGGTTTCAACAACAACAAGAAGTGGAATGGCTACAACTACAGATGGTGCATATATTAACTATGATGGAGATAATGGGTATTTATATGTTGCAGATACTGCTAATAATAGAGGTCTAGTCTACGATACTAATTCACTTTCAAATGGAATGCTTGCCAGTTATGTTCTTGGGCAGGATGATTTTGTTTCAACCACGACAGAAGCAGATCTTGTTGCTACAGAGAACAAATTCGTCTCATATCTATCGCTAGCGGCTCCTAGAGCTTTTGATTATGACCCAGTTAATCAGCATCTTTTTGTTTCAGATAGAACAGGTTCACGTATTATGATATTTGATATATCAAGTGGTATTACAAATGGTATGGCCGCTAGTCTTGTTCTTGGTCAACCAAGTCTGACAAGTATTGCTAATCATGGTGCGATATCTGGTGTAAACCAGTCAAACTTTTCCGGTGTAGTTTATGATTTTGAATATGTCTCATCAACAAAGAAACTGTATGTTTCAGACTGGGGAGCGCATCGAGTTGTTATTTACGACCTCACCCCAACCCCTCCAACATCCTCAGGTTTTTCATACACCCAACCACCACTCTGCAAAGCAAACATAAAACCTTCAACAATCAAAAAAGGAGAAGAAGTAACTCTAAGCTGGTCAACCTCATTCCCAGGTAAACAATCAAACTACTACATGAAAGTACCAAAGAACGGTATATTCTCACCTAGAGTAAGCTCAATAAAAATAAACCCAGAATACACAACAAACTACAACCTAGCAGCCATAAACATGTGGGGAGCAACTTTCTGTAACACTACAGTAACAGTGCTAGATGAAGAGGGAGAAGAGATAATCAATACAAACAAAAACCTCTCTCATCTAACAGCTTCTGCAGTAACAAGCTCATTCTTCAGGCCAATTATTTCATTCTTCATGTCTATGTTTGTGAGGTAAAGGAATGTTTAAAAAACCACCGGGAGGTGGTTTTTTGTATATTTGACATCTTGGGTGTAGAATAAATACAAATCTGAAAAAATGAAGAAGATACTAATTGCATTTATTCTCGCAGTATCTTGGAAGATATGCGGGGTGTGGCTTTTTAAGCCGTGGGACTGCTTAGTTCTCTGGTTTGGTATGACAGAAGAGTCCGCCATTATTCTATCTATAGTAATTGGAGTATTGAGCTTCATTATAAGTCTGGCTCTTTTTTCAATTGTGCTTTTAAGGCATTTTGCCCGTAAAATGATTAGCTCCTTGTTGTGAGGGGCTTTTTTATTTGCATGATACAATGGATAAATGTTACAAAAAGAAGCATTACAAATTCTGAAAACTGGAGCAAATGTATTCCTAACTGGGGCTCCTGGAGCAGGGAAGACTCATGTCTTAAATCAGTATATTGACTATCTGAAAGAACACCGTATCTCAGTGGCTGTGACTGCTTCAACGGGTATCGCTGCCACACATGTTGGCGGTGTGACAATTCACTCCTGGGCTGGTATCGGAATTAATAAGACAATGGATCAGAAATCTCTTACTGAGCTGGTAGATAAAAAATATCTTCACAAAAGATTCAAAAACACAAAAGTTCTTGTTATCGATGAAATCTCCATGTTAGACGCTGAGACTCTGGACTTACTGAATAAGGTCTGTCGACAGTTTACTAAGGACTCGAGGCCATTTGGTGGCTTACAGATAGTGTTTGTTGGCGATTTCTTCCAGCTTCCACCGGTGTCACGGGATAAGTCTGCAAAGTTCGCTTTTCTATCTGATGCATGGAAAGAGCTCTCTCCACTTATTTGCTATATCGGAGAACAACACAGACAGGAAGATGAAGAGCTACTGTCACTCCTATCGATGATCCGCCAGGGTGATGGTCATGAAAACTCAGAAATGCTTCGAGAAAGAATGGATATTGATTTTGAAGATGTTGTAGTTTCTACAAAGCTCTATACTCACAATATTGATGTAGATAATATAAACAGTCAGGAGTTGGCAAAACTAGATTCTAAGGTAGAGGTCTATACCATGGACACAAAAGGGCCAGCAACTCATGCTCAGAAACTGGTTGACTCTTGTCTTTCTCCTCAAACTCTAGCTCTTAAAAAAGGCGCCAGAGTAATGTGCACTAAAAACAATTTTGAAAAAGGTTATGTAAACGGATCCTTGGGGGAGGTGACAGGTTTTGATGAGAAATTTGGATATCCAATAGTCACTATGAATGATGGAAGAGACATTATTATGGAGCCCACAACTTGGGCAATCCAAGACGGAGAAAAAACTCTCGCTGAGGTTACTCAAGTGCCTCTTCGTCTGGCTTGGGCGATAACTGTCCACAAGAGTCAGGGAATGTCCTTAGATGCTGCTGAGATAGATCTAGGAAAGGCTTTTGAGTATGGCCAGGGTTATGTTGCTCTTTCTCGTGTGCGAACTTTGCAGGGGATCAAGCTTCTAGGTTTCAATCCAGACGCACTTATGATTCATCCTCTTGTTTTAGAAGAAGACAAAAAGCTTCGATCAAGATCAATGAAGATTAAAGAATACTTGGGAAAGAGGACGGAAAAAGAACTAGAAGATTCTATGAAGACCTTTATAGAAAACTGTGCAGGCTCACTTGATAAAATAGACTGGAGAGCAGAAGAGGCTTTAGAGGAGAAGATTCCATCTCATCACAAAACTCGTTCTTTGATAGATGAGGGTAAGAAGCTAGATGACATCGCCAAAGAACGCGAACTTACAAAAGAAACTGTACTTACTCATATAGAGAAACTTCTAGATGATGGATCTATTGTAGTTGAAGATATTATGTATTTAAAACCTAGAAGTAAAAAGTTTTTTGAGGCACTAAAAGCTTTCCAAGAAGTTTATGATGAAACAGGGGAGACTCATCTGTCTCCAGTAAAAAATAAGACAAAAAATACTTCTTATTATGAGATTCAACTTGCAAGATTGTTTTTGGATAAATAAAGATTTCCACAAGTTTGTTTTATTAAAATGAAAAAGATGAGAAAATAAATAGAGTCAGACATGCTTGTATCTGACTCTATATTTATTAAGTAGGGCCCCCGCCTTGCTTTTTAATTTCCTTGTCGAATTTCTGCATTCCCTGAAATTCTTATTCCGGCACCCTTTCCTATGTGAATTCCTGTTCCATTAGTAATACTAGAGTATTCTCCATCTATATGTACAGATCCCCCTGTTTTACTTTTGTATGAAATGAAAGACTTAGAGAATTTTATCTTTTCAATAAGGTCATTTTGAATTGATTTAGAAACACTTTCTTTTGTAAGAAAGTCTCTTACTTCATCTTCGTTCAACGTTCCAGTTTTTTGCCAAAAATTTGATAACTTGTTACCAATAATTGAGCCGAGTGTTGATATTAATAATGCTTCCATATAATAATACTATTATAAATGTAAATAATTATTCATCCATCGACCTTTACTTATGTGAGTTTTAGAATGATTCTCACTTACCCTATTTTACCAAAACATCTAAATCAAAAAATTTTTACAAAAAACAAATAACCTTTATAAATTAACAAGACCCCAAAAGTTATCCACAAAAAAATTGAATTTAAAAGGTATATAAGAGTCTTTTATATAAATATGTAAAAAAATAATTATAGAGAACTACTTTCGTTATTTAAACTCGAATCTTGACAGCATTCAATAAATACATTATTGTAAATTTGAACTAACGTATAGATATAGATGAACAAAGTTAATGAGTATTCGATAGCTTATGTCAAAGAAATTGATGGAGAGCTTGTTCTTATTGATCCAGTGGCGGTAGAGCTTATTGATGCAATAAATAAGGCCAATTGCTTCAAAACTATGCAGGGTCAAATTACGAGAGTTCAGCACTTCAGAAAAAGAATGAAGGAGCTCGGGAAAGATCCAAAAGATACAATAATTGTCCTTATAAATGTTGATGAGGAATTAGGAGGGCCTCTTGCAGATGTGCTTACCCCTGATGTTGATTGGCAAAAATTTCGTGATAATGGAGAAACTCCTTTTTCTAGAGGCTTGACTGCGAAGGAGTCAATTGTTTCGTATGTTCAAATTTTTGATGAAAAAGTAGCTGAGTTACTCAGATCAACAGACAAAGAAACTGTTCTAGTGATAGATCACGGCACAGTCATGGCTTTCACATTTGAATAAATCACCCATAGATGAATATCTAGAAACCCGACAGAGTGTCGGGTTTTTTATTAAAAAAAATGAGATATCTATTGAGCACCAATAATGTTAAAGTGTACTTATGAAAAAAGTACTCATATCTATAGTTTCTCTAGTTGCTTTGGTGGCTATTGCAGGAGTAATTAAATTCAATTTTAGTGATAGTGATATTCATTTTCCAAGTAAGGGAAATGAGATTTGTTATTACACAGAAGTTGGTCAGGATCCGGCGATGATAGATATTGCGTGGCTTAGAGTGAATTTTGATGGAGATTTTGTAACAGGAGAATTCCAAAACATTCCAGCTCAGACCGATAGTAAGATTGGAGAATTTTCTGGAAACTTGAGTTCAATTGACCCAAGCTCTATGACACAAAAAGCAGATCTGTGGTGGCAGGCCTTTGCCGAAGGGATGCTTGCGACAGAACAGTTGAAGATAAGATTTGGAGAAGATGCTGCTGAGGTGGGATATGGAGAAATGACTCCAGATGACCAGGGGCGATATGTGTATACAGATCCAGAAAACATCTCATACTGGCAACCATTGAGCAATATTCCTTGCCAAGATTTGAGTGACAGATTAGATGTAGCTGACTATATAAGAAACAACGTTAGAACACTAGCTCCAGAAGACCCGGTCCTAGGCGGTCAATGGTATGCATATGGCATCCTAATAAATCCTGAATCAAAATCAGGTTCATTTGCTTATGAAGATGGTCATATACAAGGCATGGCTGATTTCTCTTATAGCGTGGAGGATGATGAAATTTTGATAAGTGACGTTACTAAAAAATGATACAATAAGTTCATTATAAAATAACTCAGAATAATCATGGAAGTAGTACTTACAATTTTACAGGTAGTCGTTGCGCTAGGAATCTATAATGTTTGGCTTATTAGACCAAACAAGATGACCTCTTATCGTGGAAAAAATTCGCAAAATATTAAAGAAGAGTTTAAGGTTTATGGTCTACCCACATACGCATTCTACGTAATTGGTTTCCTAAAGATTTCTCTTGCTACTATCATGCTTGCTGGTATATGGATTCCAGGCATTACCAGTTTTTCCGCTCTAGGTCTCGCTATTCTTATGGCAGGGGCTATCTCTATGCATATAAAGGTTCGTGATCCACTGAAAAAATCTCTTCCTGCAATTGCAATGTTTGTAATGTCTGTAATTATTGTTGTACTGTCATGATTTTTTACATGTTAAAATGTGATTCTTATAAGTAACTTAAAACAATACTATGAAATATTTTGCAGATAATATAGAAAAATTAACAGAAGAAAATACATCTTATAGAAAAGTTATTTATACTGGGCCTTATAGCCAACTGGTTCTTATGACACTGCAGCCTGGAGAAGAAATAGGGGCTGAGATTCACGAAGGTCACGATCAGTTCCTACGAATAGAGGAGGGAAAGGCAAAATTTGTTTTAGATGGGAATGAGATAATTGGGGAAGATGGTTTTGCGGTTGTGGTGCCTTCAGGATGTGATCACAATGTGATTAACGTTGGAGATGATGAGCTAAAGCTCTACACTATTTACTCTCCAGCTGAGCACCCAGAAGGAACCCTTCAGGAGACAAAAGCAGAAGCAGATGCAGCTGAATAATATAAATAAAAGGATACAAAAACTCAGTAATTCTGAGTTTTTGTATTTAATAACTTATAAATACTTATATAGGTATAAATGCTATAATTAGGTTAACGGATATCTTAAAACCGTATTATAAAATAAAACTATATAAAATTATGAAATATTTATCTTTATTAACTCTTGCACTTATTATGTTTATTCCAATGTCTCAGGTAGAGGCTACAATAACAGCTGATGCAGAAGCCTCTGCAGATGTTAGTTTGGATGCTACACCTACTCTTTATGAGGTAACAAGTCATTCTGACGTGGATGATGATGACGACGACATGATGGAAGATGACGATGACATGATGGATGATGATGATAGCTACAAAGGTATGAAAGACAATGACGACTACATGATGGAAGACAATGATGACAACGATAGCTACAAAGACAAAGACAATGACGATGAATCAGAGGATGATAGAAAAGAAAAATTTATGGTTAGAGCTAAAGAGGTTCGAGGATGGGCAGAAAATGAAAAAGAAGATTTTCTATCTGAGATAAAGGCTCATGCAGAGGTAAAATCAGAACAGGAGCTAAATAATTTTGCCAAAGGAATCTTAATCAAGGATGAAAATGTTGAGAATGTTTCTTTTGATCAGGATAAAGTAAGGTTGGAATACAAGGCCAGAGGAAATTTCCTTGGATTTATTCCTGTTAAGTATAACCAAGAAATTTCTGTAAATCATCAAGAGGATGGAGAAGAGAAAGTAGAAGTTAAATCACCTTGGTACAAGTTCTTGATTAAAAAAGAAATATCAGCTAAAGCAACAAAAAGTAGTATAGAAGAATCAATATCTGCAATTCAGAAAGATCTGTCTGCAAGTTTTGATTACTATGCAAATCTTCTAGAAAAAATAAGCATTTCTTTGAAAACTATGAACGAGACTTCAGTAGAAGTTGAGAATTAGAACAATTAAAGAATAAACTAAAAACAGCCTTGCGGCTGTTTTTAGTTTAGGTTGCTATTGATTATTATAGATTCTTTTGCGACTTGGTCAGCATAGGCTATCCTTTTGTACTCTTCTGGATATTTATCAGAAAGTTCTTTACCGAGCATATTTATTTTTGCACGCTCTTCTTCAATCACAGCTTCTCCGAGTCTAGGGCTATCATTAAATGCCTGACGTTTTTCCTCTTTCTTTTTTGTTAACTCCATTAACTGCTCCAGGATGTCTACAACTTCTTTCTTGTTGCCCTCTTGAGCTAAAAATTCAATCCTTTTCTCCAGGTATGAAATATTTTGTTGTTGTACTGCTGCTAAAAATTCCTTACCGATCTTATCGTGCTCTTCATTGTAATATTTTTTTTCCATATATTAGATCTTATCACAAAATCACTTAGTGGGTCTATGACTCAAGAATCACTATCTCAGCATCTGTTCCAACTCTAGCAGGGGAAACAGCTGTACCAACACCTGTGGTTGTATAATAGTCGCCAGTTATATGTTCAACGAGTCCAGATATTTTCTCTTTATATAGTAGTTTAACCATGAGTGTTCCTGGGAAGAATTGCCCTCCGTGAGTGTGACCAGACACAGTTAGGGGTATTCCAGCTTTTCCAAGTGATCCACGATTCTTAGGGTCATGGAGTATAGCTATAGAAGGCTTGCTGCCTTTTGTTACAACATCAATTCTATCTTTGAACATGACTTCATCTTCAGGTAATAGATAGTCAAAACCAACAAGAGTTTGAGATGTTCCGGGTATTGATACAACTTCATCTATAACAACTGTGATATTTTTTGGTATGGCAGCGTAGAAAAGTTCGTTCTCTGTATTGTATCCTTCATGATTTCCTGGAGTGAAATATACACCGAGCGGAGCAGAGAGCTCTGATAAGGGTGAAAGAAACTCTTGATAAGGGAATTTCGGACCATCTATCAAATCTCCAGCAATCAATATCATATCAGGTTTCTCTTTCATAATTTTTCTTGTAACTTTAGCTACAAAATACTTCTTTCTTACTAATCCTATGTGTAAATCTGAAATAAGGGCTATTCTTTTATTAGAAAGTTCTGAGGGAAGTTTTCCTTCAGACAGCTTCGTATTTTTTATTTTAATATTTGATGCATTAGTGATTCCATATCCCGCAAAGGTTACAGTTAGAATTAAAACAATATATCCCGAGTATGCAGCAGGGAAGGAGATGCCCAATTTTTGGAGAACAGCTGAGATAAACCATATAAGTACTGTACTAAAGAAAAATCCAGAAAGTATAACTATCCATGTGCTTGAAAAAGTATAGACGATAGAGTTTATCGAATTCCATTCACCATTACCCACAAGCATGCTTCCTGCCATAAGAAGTGGCATAATAAGCGCTATTACATATGCAATACTTGAGCCAATTTTCCCTAAGATTCCAGAGCTTTTCAAAAATACGATCCCAACATGTGCTCCAATCCAGAGTAACCCAAGGAAAGCAACTATAAATAATACAAACATAATATTTCGTTCCATATTTCGTAATAATAGCATGTTAAGAGTAAAAAAATACTTTAATATATATTGATATATTGACATATTGACATATTTATGTATAATAAGTATTAAATATTAACTTAACCTAAAGTCATGTTTAAAGAAAAGATTGCCTATTTTGTTGGCAATTGGGCATGGCTTTGGAAGGTTGTGCTCTTTGTCAGTTTTGTTTTTAGCACAGGTATACCGCAATATGTATACAGCGTACTAAGTGTTGAACAGGAAAAAATCAATGCATTTGATGACATATCAAGTAGTGTAAATAATCAAGAAGATCTCAGAGCTATACAAAAGCTAGCAATGGATTTCCATAATAAAATGAGATTCGAAGCAGACTCTCTACGAGAAGCAAAAGGTTATTACAGTCCTTATGATTACTTTGATCAGCTTGATAAGACATACTGTTTTAATGATAGCGTGGGGCGATTCGTGGACTTTTATTCTAGCGTCACTGATCTTCAGTTGATGATGAATGAAGATCTCCGAGCTGGTAAATTTTCTAGTGATGATATTGAGAAGGCGAAGCAGATGAATCTTGAGAGATATCCAGATGCTGACCCCAATAGAGTCATTAAACCTATTCCTTGGAATTCAATAGGGCTTTGGTTTTGGCTACACTATTTGTATGCCTTACCCTTGGCGCTACTTTGGTTTCTTGTAAATCTGATCAAGTTGTCAAAAAAGGAAAAGTACTCAGAAGAAGCTTACAAGCTCACTTTGAGTAGTCCATTGAGTCTAATTCTTGCGACTATTCTTTATCCAGTATATTTTGGATGGAGAATTATTGCAGAGATGAAGCAGGAGGGTTACAGGGTTTACACTGAAGCTGAGCTTCGTAGAAGAAAGAAAAAGTTTCTCACTTTACTTTCTGATGATGAAAAAGCTTTGGTTTCAGATCTTGTTCGAAGGAGAGCTAGTCTCTCTGAGATTAGAGATGTTGTATCTGCTTATTCTGGAAACATTGTTCATCGAGGAGCACTCTCTGCTTTTGTCGCCACAATAATTGTGATGACAATCTCGAGCGTGTCTCCCAGGTTAGCAAGTGCTACTTGTTCAGGTAATGAACCCATGAAAGTGGAATGCAAGATAGATGTTGGTTCATGTTCATGTGATATTGATATTGGGGTCATTTATGACCTCAAGGATTTAGGTATAAATCAATTTTTTGAATGGCTATTAATCTCAATGAGAATAGTTTGGCCACCAGATTTTGATAAATTTTTGGTCGGAAGACCGCCTGATCCAACTTTTCATATTCAGGTTTCCGGTTTAACTTTCCAAGCGATTGAATTGTTAAACCAAAAAACTAGAAAAAATGAAAAATATATTAGTATTGCTTATGATCATTTTGAGTCTGGGTTATTCTCAGGCTCAAACCACAGTTAATCTGTCAAAAGACTCAACCTTTAGTGGTAAAGTCTACGCCGGAATTGTCGGCATAACAGGTTTTTCTGTAGAGTCGTCTGATGTCTCTGTGGCTATCCCGATTCGTTTCGGGGCTTCCTTGAATTGGAATCCTAGCAAGGCTTTCTTTCTTCAGACTTTTGGATCCTATGATTTAGGGTCTAAATTAGCAATAGGAAGCGTTTCTGCTGGGATAAATATGTCTTGGTTTAGGTTGCAGTTTGGCTATTTTGGCCCAGTTTCGACCGTTAATCATAGACCTCATCCTGTTTCAGCTGCTGGTCAGTTTGAAACCTGGACGACAAGTTTAATTCCAGGAGGTGGTACAACAGCCACTGTTTCATTTTCTCCTAAAAAGAAGCCACTCTCTTTTAGTCTTAGCTGTACCATAAGGTCTTCAACTCAGTTTGAATATCATGGTGGCTTTGTCTTCGATGAAAAGTTAAAGGTTTCTGCTTGGGCCACCAATGATAAATTTGGTGGTGGGGTAATAACTTACAATGGTAAGAAATGGAGAGCGACACTTGTTGGTACGCCTAAAAATATCGCAGTCTTCTGTGGTGTTGATGTGTACAAGAGTGTTTCTATTTATTTTGATGCTGGCGTTGATTCATGGTTATCAAAAAATTCGGAAGGCAGGACAAATTTAAGTCTTGCTAGAGGAGAGTTTGGTATCTTGAATTCATTTTCATACAAGTTCCTAAAGGGGCTAGTTGGGGTGGGTTATGCTCAGGAAACAAAACAGGTGAAAGGATATTTATTCCTTCACATATGATTAAAGACCGTCTTGCGTTTGCAGGACGGTTTTTTTATTTTAAACATAAAATATAGGGTTGTTTTTTACTTAAATCTAGATAAGACGTAAGAAAACTTCCAAATGAGTGAAAAATCAAAATCTGGATTATAGCAAAGCTGAAGTACGTTCCTAAATCTGAATTGATTGAGGCAGCAAGAAAATATAATAGGCGAGTCAACCTAAGAAGAATTCAGTATCAACACATAATGATATTGGGTATGAATAGTATAAGAGGAGTCCAGGTAGATTAAAGACCGCATTTTTGCGGCCTTTTTTATTCCATTCCAAACTGTTTAAATAACCCATCCTCTGTTTCTTTATCTAATCTTGAAACTGAAATAATGACCTCGACCCCTAAATCCAGGTCTTTTTTAATTTCAGAAAACATATGCTCAAGAGGGTAGGGGGAAACCCAAACTGAATTTTTCAGGCAAGCGAATCCAGCTTTTTTTAATAAATATCGGAAACTCTCTCGTTCACTTTTACGGTCTTCGGGTATATCCACAATTATCATTCTCCAAAAACCATCCCAGTGAGTAGATACGAGACTGTTGGGGTTGGTAAGTTTGATATTTCGTAGTTTCTGTCTACCTTCCTTTGTAAGTCTCAAGAATTTTGATTGCTCAGTATCAAACTGTTCAATTAAATCAGAGTCTTTTAAGCTCTTTAAGGACCTGTTTAAGGCATATTTTGCCTTTGAGGCATCTTCTTTTGCATCATAGAGCTCATTCTCCAGGTCACGAATCTTTAACGCTTTTTGGGCACCTAAAGCTCTTAATATATACTCCTGAATAGACTTTTTTCTTGACATGACAATATATTATCATGTTATACTAATTTTGACAATGATTTAGCGACCACTAAAAACTTGTCAAAATATTTTGTTTAGTATACAATGCTTAGGCTTATATTATTAGTTCAATAATCATTCAAAATGCCAAAGAATAATAATCAAAAAAATGATAATGACGATTTCGAACCAGAAATCTTAGATGAAATTGATGAGTTAGAATTTGATGATACAGAAGGTGTCTCAAAGGATAAGATTAAACAACTAAAAGATGAGATTAAGGATTTAAAGGAGAAGGTTCGAGAGAACCTAGATGGATGGCAAAGAGAACGAGCTGATTTCACTAACTATAAAAAGGAAGAAGAGAACCGTCGCACGCGAATGAGAGAAATTCTAGAAGAAGCTATTACATCTGATTTTCTAACCACCTTAGACAACTTCGACATGGCAATGAGCAATAAGGAAGTTTGGGAGTCAGTAGATCAGAATTGGAGAATCGGAATTGAACATATTTACAAGCAGCTTTCTGGAACACTCGAAGGATATGGAATGACCAAAGTTGTAGTTAATGAAGGGGATAATTTTGATCCTGAAAAACATATGGCTTTAAATCAAGTTGAGACAGATGATTCTGGAAAAGAAGACACTATCGCAAAAGTTATCCAGAGCGGATATCAGATGAAAGGAAATGTTTTGCGACCAGCAAAGGTAGAAGTTTATAAATTACAAGATTAATACTATTTAAATAATAAAAATACTATGGGAAAAATAATTGGAATTGACTTAGGAACAACAAAC